>ERZ808277.623-NODE-623-length-10140-cov-3.372831_pt1 | contig 10140 bp, 9 predicted proteins | sample MGYA00521240_ERZ808277 | MGnify/ENA primary metagenome ERZ808277 (study PRJEB31516, sample SAMN03275599) | gut metagenome | biome: mammalia-associated habitat; material: feces | host: Papio cynocephalus | place: Kenya | collected 2012-07-17 ... | reverse complement strand
TAATGTTTTTAAATCCAAATAATGATAAAGCATGAACTTTAATTGGAACCAAAGAAGTAAAACTGTTTTTGTAATTATTTTGTGTAATGTCACTGAAATAAGCAGCACAGCCAAGATTAACAGTTTTCTGGATTTTTATAGTCTGTAGATTATCAATACCATAGAATCCAAAATCTGGAATTGTCTGATTGTCATCTTTGAACATTAACCATATTAATCCTCCTGATGATGAGTCATGTGCATGTGTACAGTACATGTAAGTCTTACTGTCATGAACAACTATCTTATAATTAGAATTAACATCTGTACCATATTGCCATATTAATCCTGTGTCATTTGATGATAATGAATAAACCCCTATAATCTGGTTTGTAATGTTATAATTGGCAAGAATTCTCTTGTACTTATAAACCGTGATGTCAACATATGAAGAATCGGTATCATCAGTGGCTTGTGCACTTCCAGAATATTGATGATAAATGTGATAATTATCTGTGTTATTAAAATCGATGTTATAATATGTTATACCGCCAGTATTAACATAAGAATCAATAGTTATCGATCTATAAATCGTAGGATTGAACATGGAAGCGTAAAGAGAATAAGCTGCTCCATATGCCATTGCATTATTATTAGCACGCGCTATAAAATAACGTAGTTTGAAATCCTGATATTTTTTATCATAATAGCACGCTTGTTCACCAACACCACGGCATTCAGCTCCAATGGAAATTCCACCAAACCCTGCACAGTTATAAAGGAATTTGTTTGGAATCTTATGATTATGGAACAAGTAACCAATGTGTACACCGGTGCTGTTTTGATAACCACCAAGTTTAGTCACATTTAGATAAATGAATCCATTTTTCTCTTTAAAGTAAGATGCGTCATAATGATGATACGAATATGGCACTGCTGAAGTGCAATAACTAAATCCAACAAGATTCTTAGCTGGATTTCCTTCAGCGTTGCAGAATAAAAAATAAGTGTCACCATCTTCTGTGAAATCAGTACCAATTTCCTTTTTAAACGTAGGAGAACTAGTTCCATCAGTTCTTGTTGCAAGGTCATAACGCAATTGGTCTGGCAATGCTTCTTCTAATACAGTAACATTAGCTTTAGAAATGCTATAGCCTTCATCAGGAGTGATAGAATATTCTCCTGGAGTATCATATGTGACTGTTTTACTCTGAGTTTTTATTAACTCTGCAGTTCCCTCTACTCCAAGAATGCTTACTCCTTTCTTGATATTGTCAGCTTTAATATTATCATCAATAGTAGAATCTACAGCATCGACATGAATCCTATTATAACCACAATATGATTCATCTTTGGGGTCCAAATTGAAATCTTGTGTTTCAGTTTTTGGTGTAATATCAATGTTTAGAACTCCTTTAGTGTACAATGTCACTTTAGAGAATCCAGAATAGCCTTCAGGAGGTGTAATATCAAGGGTCTGCATGTAGTTTCCATATTGTACAATATTCTTTGTTACAAATTGGTTCTCAAGGTCACCAGTAGCAGTATGGTCATCATATTCATAGAGATTATCGTCATGAGTTCCCTCTACTCCAAGAATGCTTACTCCTTTAATGATGTTCTCACTCTTAATGTTAGAATCAATATCACTGGTTACAGCATGTACCGTCACACTGTCAAATCCATCAACACCCATGTCTGGTACTTCAGTCTGCTCATCAGTACTTGGTGTAATCTCAATTGGTTTAGTGATTGGATGATAAGCACCCTCAACTCCAAGAATAGTTACACCAGATTTGATGTTATCAGATTTAATGTTAGCATCAATGTTCTTGTCGACAGCAGAGATGGTGACCTGCTCTAAACCAAGGTAACTAGCATCAGGAGTGATAACCTGTTTACTAGTGCTTGGGTTTACTTCTTTCTCTTGCATCGATTCATTAACTCCCTTGATGCGTATGAATGAATAACCAGAGACACCATCATCACCAGGGAATAGTTCCTGGGTTTCTCTGGTTGGTTCAATATCCAATAATGGCTTAAGATAGATTAATCCTAAATTGGTTATTGTAGTAGATTCAGAACTACCGGAGCTAGCCTGTCCAAGTAAGTTTATCTTCTTCATGATTTTATTTTAATTTTAGCTTTAGCAATACTCTTGAATACGATTCTAGAACCACGTACTATTGGTCCCATCTCAATCAGTTCTGGTCCAGTGACAGGTGAATCCACAGAATGATAGTTCTTTCCATCAGTGGACATTTGGATATCCACCGTAACACCATCTGGAACCTCAATAAGCATGTTCTCACATGTGCTTTGGAATGGAGTATTAGTTAATATGATTTGTTCTTGAGTCATGGTGAATGATTCATCTTTAATGTTTAATATTATGAAGTGCTTTACGTTGGATGTCCAGTTCTCTTTGTTTTCTTGTAACTACAAAAGAGTACACATTAAGAAACTCAATGATTGGTAGTTTACAGCATTCATCCCAAGAGCAGAGATACTCATGAGAGACTGTGCTTATCATCATTTGTGACCAGTAGACTTGGTTAAAGCTTTTAGCCTGTGATTCTTCTTCTTCCACAGGTTCAGATACTCTTTCTTCTGGTTTTTCATTTCTGGTATCACCTTCTTTAGTTCTTCTTGAATCTTCGGGTCTGCTTCTGTCTTCAGAAGTCTCTTCATGTCCAGCAGAGAAGATTCGAGGGAACATAGTAGTAATGTACTGGACATGACTTCGAAAAAATAGAGCAGACCCATTGCGAATTCAATATTGAGGTTCTTATAGATAACGTTAGCTAGCTCATCAAAGTCATAAGAGCCATCATTGTAATTAGCTCCCTTTGGTACTATGAACACTGTCAATAGCTTAGCTTGTTTAATCCTGGATTTGTCATTCAAGAGTATTGTGCGGTAATCAATGAACTGAGCTGTGGTCATACGCTGAGGATAAAGAAGAATAGAATAGGTTTTGTCTAATAGTGTAATCTCTTTCTTTGGGATTTTTCTATCCAAAGGTAATGAAGTTAAGAAAGCTAGTTTAGTGACCAGATTCTGGTAGCTCTTAATGTCCATGTTATTGATTGTCTCATCATCCAGACCGGTTATGGCTTTGATAACTGGTGTAGATGGCTCTACTCTGAAATCCTTATCACCGATTGCTTTGGATAGTTTGTCGAACATCTCGAGAGAAACATCTTTCCATGAGTGTGGAATTTCTACTTGTATTTTTTTCATGTTTTGGTATCAATTTATTTTATTTATTTAGCTTACTGCTCTTGAATGTCCAATGGTCAATCTATTGTTCCCTTCAGAGAAACAAGAGTAAGCGATCGCAAGACTCATAACATAGTCATCATGGATTGAATCCAGTGCATTGTTGAATATTGGTTTTCCAGTCTTGGAGATTGTCATCGTGTAATACGAAAGCTGGTTTATTAGATTCTTATCATCTGGAATAGTGATGTCACGGTTCTGGAAAGCTAGAGTAAGTGAATCAATAATCTTTCTTTTAGAGTCGTTGGTAGTGTTGAAGCTTTGCAGAATTGACTTTCGTCTTAGTTTGCTACGTATTGAACTCATGTATACGGAACCAATTGAGTTTTGCTCCCCGAGGACTTTTCGCAGAGTTGGATATTCATTCAATAGATTAGCTATCCACTCAATCTGGTCCATTGGCTCCATTGAGTTTGTACTCTCTATTCTAATGATTTCTCGTGATTTATTAATGAATGTTAATACGGTAGAGTCACTACCAGCACCGGTAGCAAAGTCTATTCCAGCATAGATTGGATTCATATCTGCCAATGCTCCTTTATAGATACAGGATTTGAAATCACCAAAGACCATGGATTCTCCATCAAGGAACTGGCCAAGAATCTCAGTCTTGAACTTAGGTGGTGTCATGGAGCTCTGGTACCGTGAAACCTGCTCATCTGATAACATTGGTGTCATATCATAATTAGAACGGTTCCAGTAGTAGACATTGTTGTCTTTGTTGTTGAATGATTCCCAGAAGAAACCAGATTTAGCTACTGGAGTGCTTACCATAACTATTGGTGACTTATGTACATTGGTGAATGGCTGCACAATATCGTAAACATCATCTGGAATGTAAGCAGCTTCATCCAGAATTAGAACACCAGAGACTGTCAATCCACGTAGAGAATCTTTCTGCATTGCTGAACGGAAGTTAATCTCAGAGCCATTCGTTAGTTCAATGTCAAAGGTAGAACCTGAAGCGCTCTTGATTAGATTGTTCTTAGCTAGCATCTTGAACATAGATCGGTATACTTTACGGCATTGGTTGAAGGTTGGTTCTATGAATACGGAAGTAGTCTGTTTAGCTATGGTAAAATATGAAAGAATCGACATCAGAAGAAATGATTTGCCTACCTGTCTTGGTGAACAGATTACATATGTAAAGTTATTGGGATTAGAAGAATCTGTGATAACCTTGTTCATGACTTCTTTCTGCCATTGGTACATTTTAGGGAAGTGAATCGTCTTACTCATTATTATTCTCTTTTATTATACTATTTCATTGCGAATCTTTTAAAGTTTGCTGCTACTTTGTGAATTCCAAAATTATGACATTGTCTGCAGAGAGTTATTAGATATTTAAGATTGTCTCCTTCTAATTCGTGATAAAGAATCTCTTTTCCGTCAGGTGTTTTATAGCATGAATGATGAACAGTCAAAACGGCATGGTCGTGTGTAATATCTCTAGCACAACATCTACATCTATACTCATCTCTTTCAAGAACTTTATCTCTAATCTCTTTCCATTGTTTAGATTTGAGATACCTCTGGTACTTTAGATAAGCTTCCGATCTAACTTTCTTACGTGGTTTGTCTTCTAACATTTTACATTCTTTCATTGGTCAAATGTTATGTTTATTAGCTCTTCTCCATGTTGGTTCTTAGCTATGGTCACAGAAGGACCTGGGTTGTATTGTGTTACTCCGGACATTTTGTTTAGTTCTTTGATAGCATTAATCGCGGTGTCATAGAGCTGTTTGTCCATACATTCATCAGCAATATCATAGAGTAGTTTGACATTACGAGCTGCTACTGTCTTGGTAAGTTGTTTAATCTGTTTAGCTAAATCTGCTCTACAGTTCTTGATTAGTGTATCTGATTCAGTTTGGCTCATTCCATAGTAATTACGTAAATGTTCTGATAGTTCTGAATTGTTAGTAGAACGGGATAATCTTTTGATTACATACTTACGTGGAGAAAAATTGTCTGCATGGAACACTGCCGCTGAATCTGGAATCTGGTCCATCAATTCTTTAATCTGTTCATTCTCTTTAGACAAATCTAGATTAGCTTTAGTCTTATCTTTAAGAGCGTTATGTAAGTTAGTTTCTATCTGTTGTCCGCGTGGCATAATCTTCTATCATTGTGCATATTTTTGAAAGCTCCTGGATTTTACAGTGGCCGCAAGTGTTGACAGAGGTTGGAACATGGTTTCTCCAGTGCTCACCGTAAACTGTCTCCATTATCTTGATGAACGAATTGTGTGGAATCAAGATGTTATTAGAGTACTTTGCAGCCTTGAGATACTTATAATAAGGCTGTAGAATCTGGTATTGGTTATCGTTCAACATAATATTAGTGTGTTTAATTCAGTTTAATTCAATTTATTTATCCATGTGTTTAGTTTAATCATCACATTAAGAATCAAATCCCTTATTAGAACCATGAACTGAGATAGTACTATAGTAAGAGCGGAGAATACACAGACCCATACTATGTTTGTCAGAGTGAACATGGAGCAAAGGATAAGATAGATTAGTCCAAGCCAGAATGTCATGCAAAGAGAGCATGAGAATGGTTTTGGAATATGTATCTTGAATGTTGATTTGGTGATGATAGTCAGAATGTTCTCTAGTTCAGTGATGAAACCAGAGTAGTCAATTATGAACACCATTATGAATGAGATTAAAAACAGTGATAGTACAATCATTATAGATTAGAAATTATTTTTGTCCGTATTAGAGAAATGTACTTCCTAAGAGTGGGGATAGAGCATTTGACAATACGAGAGGTTTTAGCATAGTTAGAGTAATTATGTGTGAATGTAAGGAAAATAGTTCTCTCATTAGTAGTTAGCTTGTTATCTATAACCCATTTGATTTTAGAGATTCGGTACTCATCTTGGTTTAGAATATCCATTGAGTAGTTGAAATCTTCTGGATAATAGAGTATTGTGTCTGGATTTTCACAGAGAGTAGAGGTCATCTAATGATATGCTGTTATTCTTGAGTTTGAGATAAGAACGGTAGAACGGAGAAGTAGAGCTATGAAGCTGGTTTCTTAGAATACCAGTTATGAATGCATTCATGTGTTTTTGGTTGTGAATCATATTAAGCTTATCATTATTGTAGCTAAGCATGATAAGACAAATCTCTTGTTCAAGGTCATTCTTCAGTTCTTTGTCTAGTTTAGGAAGTTTGTTCATCTGGAAATGGATGCACTTCTTAACCAATGGGTAATATGCCTGCAGTATCTCATTGTTTGTCATTACTAGTTTAGATTGATTATTATAAATTATTTATCTAAAAAAATGGAAAGGCTAAAGTGTGTAAGACGATTCAACTTTAAGCCCTTCCATTGGAATGATAAAGATATGATTTAGAGGTTTCTTATAGTTTAATATTAGTTTTAGAGTAGTTCATATTTAGGAGTTCCAGTACCGAGGTTTTTACAGAATGTTCCTGAGTTAGTTTCAAGGAATCCCACTTGGCCGTTATGAATAACTGGTATGAAGTGGTAAGATGATATTTTATTATCATAAATTTTTACATCAATACCATGTATTTGTATGTTAGCATACGATCCAGTGTCATAAATGAATGCATTACCATTGTACTGGGCAAATAATAACATCGTTTGTATTGCATTTTTTAAATATGTTATGCCAGAGTTTGGAGAAGTGCTTGAATCAATGTAGTGGTTATTTGTGTAAATCGATCCATAATTTTCATTGCTAAGTTTCAACTGTACGTTTGCAGGTTCATTAATCGCAATTCCGTACGGTAGATGAAATGACGGGTCGGATGTGTCGTGGATGTTTGAATAAAAAAATACATCGGTATCATCATTACATTCTAAAAGATATGATGTATTATTGTCGTATTCCCATCCCCGAAATATGCTTCCTATGTATAGATTAGTCATAGTGAAATCAATGTTAAATTCTATTTCTGGTTTACTGAATAGAAATCCTGCTAGTGCAGTATCATATGATTTCGGGAATCCCTCTAAAGCAAGTGCAGATGAATCTAGAACATAAGCACAAGCTCCATCAGATTGAATGTATTTAAGAGGTGTGTACTCAGGCGGGTTAACCGTCACACTCTTCAGTCCAACATATCCAGAATCAGCTGTAACAACTTGTGAGTTAATACTAGAATCAACAATCTTATCTTGTCTAACAGTCTTATAGTTGACTGCTGCCACTCCATCATAATTACCAAATTTGACAGTTGAGAACTTATCATCACTCGGGTATGTTACAGAAATGTTAAGTTTAGACAGTAGATTAGATGAGTTGTCATAAGTTCCGGTTACACCAAGAATCTCTACTCCCTTCTTAATGTTATCTGCTGTGATGTTAGAGTCGATTGAACTAGTAACTGGGTTAATGGTGACATTCTTAAAACAAGCGTAACCGGTACTTGGGTCTATGGTCTGTGAATTAGTGCTTGGGTCTATAGTTGGTTCTTGGTAATTGATTCTAAATCCAAACCTTTTAAATCCATCATAACCTGAATCAGGATTAAAGTATGCATATTTACCAACATCAGGTAATGAACCAACTGCAGTAGTATGGTTAGGCATCAAATTAACCTTAGTTATAGAAACCTTACTTAAACCATCATAGCCTTCATCTGGAGTGATATTTTCTAATGCAGAATCAGATGTTGTATTTATAAGAGAACTAGAATCTATGGTCTTCTCTTGTAGTTTAGGCTCTACATAATTGTCATAAGTACCAGTTACACCAAGAATCTCTACTCCTTTCTTAATGTTAGCTGGAGTAATGTTAGTATCAATAGTAGAATCAACAGCACCGATTGTCAAAGTGTCGAATCCATCATAACCAGTAGATGGAGAGATAACTTGTTGTTTAGTGCTTGGTTTGACAACATCTTTACCTTCGAATGTTAGTTTGTTTACGGTGACTTTACTTAATCCATCATATCCTTCATGTGGAGTTACGAACACTTGAGCTCCCTTTACATATGATTTGAGAGTAGAAGAATCAACGGTCTGTTCCTCTAAAGAGATTTGTCTCTCAGGAACATTCACATGTACAGTTGCTTTAGTTATACCATCTTTATCAGAAGATTTATTTATTGTGTAGTCTCCGTTCTTGGTGTAAGTAACATCTTTAGTCTCAGTAGAGAATGTTGGAATCGGTACATTGACTGTGATGTTAGCTTGTGATATTCCATCTTTACCTTCAGATGGTTTCAAAGTGTAATCTCCATTAGCAGAATAAGTTACAGTTTTTTGTTCTGACTGGTACTCTGGAATTGGTACATTTACTGTGATGTTAGCTTTAGAGATTCCATCGTAGTTCTCATCTGGTTTCAAAGTGAAACTTCCATTGGTTTCATATGAAACTTCTTTGGTTTGTGAATGATACTCTGGAATTGGTACATTTACAGTCACGGTACCAAGGCCATCATAAGAAGAATCAGCAGTCACAGTACCATTTTTTGTGATTTCCTTATTTTGTAGAATAATTTTCTTTTCAGGTACATTCACATTCACCGTCACATCTTTTAGTCCGTCATAATCTTTATCATATGTGTATAAATATTCACTATTCTTAGTTATTGTGACAGTTTTAGATTGTAGCTTAATCTCTTTTTCTGGTACATTTACTGTGATGTTGACAGAAGAGATTCCATCATAGCCTTCATCGGTGTTCAATGTGAAACTTCCATTGGTGTCATACGTTGCTTCTTTAGTCTGTAGCTTAATCTCTTCTTTAGGTATGTCAATGTTTATCGTAGCTTGGCCAATACCATCAAAGCCAGATGATTTTTCTACAATGTACTTTCCGTTCTCGGTGTAGGTTCTAATGATGTTCTCGAGATTTGGCGTAACATTAGTGCTTATGTTAACCTGCTCTAATCCAAGGTAGCCAGTGTCAGGAGTAATGGTTACATTACCATTCTTGGTTATAGACACTGATTTAGATTGCAGTTTCTCATCACCGGTACGTACGAAAGAGGGAGATATTCCTCTTGGTATTGTAATGTGGTCTGATTTAATTATTAACATGTTTCTTGCAAGATTTATGTTTATTGTTTAATATTGGATGTGAAAAAACTCTCCCGGTTTCACAACCAAGAGAGAGAAAATTTTAAAAATAACTATTATAGTGTCAAGTTCTGTTCGAGAATTATTCGATGGATTCGATCGAAGTTCGAGAATTATTCGATGGATTCGATGGTTTCATATGAAACTTAATATTCATTAATAATCACCAGCAATCATTGCAGCTACATTCTTATTGTACTCTTCTTCAGAGCAAGATAATTCCTCATTGTTGAACTCACAATCGTAAATGTGGTAAAAAGCACTGTAAGCTTCTTGTTCACGTTTGACTGCCATGAGATGAATTATCTGGTTAATCATCTTAACCGTGTAATGGTCATTATTGTACATTTCATAAGCCATTACATATGTGGTTGCAATATCATGGTCATTCGTGAAAACAGATTCAAAATCTTCAGATTCTAGATTATCCATATCATTGTCATAGTCTTCTTTCTCTTCATCTGAAAGAGAATTCCAGTACTCATCTCTAGCGATTGTGAAAGCTTCTGCATAACAATCATAAAAATAATCAATGTTATCTTTAAGAGACTCAACCACAAGACCTTCAGGGTCTTTAGATATTAATCCATTATTAATCTTTTGGAGTGTTGTAGTGTTGTTGTTCTCTTTTGAAATCTTGTTGAAAGTTGTCATAATCTTTAAGTTTTAATGTTATTACCAATATCGGTAACATTAATATTGTACCAAGAATCTTATAAACTATAAAAGAATAATGATAAAAATGATGTTTTTTTTGATTCTAATGTAATTTATCAGATTATTATAATACTACAGAATTCTATAGCTATTATA
>ERZ808277.614-NODE-614-length-10263-cov-3.065537_pt1 | contig 10263 bp, 10 predicted proteins | sample MGYA00521240_ERZ808277 | MGnify/ENA primary metagenome ERZ808277 (study PRJEB31516, sample SAMN03275599) | gut metagenome | biome: mammalia-associated habitat; material: feces | host: Papio cynocephalus | place: Kenya | collected 2012-07-17 ... | reverse complement strand
AAATACCATAAAAAATTATATTATTATTAATTTCAAATTCATTTTTCAAACTGCTCAACATTTGTGTAATTTGACTTTTCTCAAATTGAAAAACATTATTACATTTTTCACAAATACAATAATACTTTTCATCAGATCTATATATATAATGAAAACCTTGTCCTTCTTTCAAAGGTATTTTTGATATTTTATGTTCTTCAACAAGAGAATTTACTATTCGGTATATTGTAGTCATTCCAATTTCTTGATGTAGATCATAAAAAATATCTTGTACTTTTAAATATTTCCCTTTATTTTTTTCTAGGTATTCTATGATTATAGATTTTTGCTTTGTTAGTTTCTTATTGTTCAATTTTACTCTTTCCTTAAATAATTTGTTAAAATTAATTAGTCAAGACACTCATCAAGCTCTTTAATTATTTGTTCTTTTTTCATATCTTTACCTATAAAAACTATTTTTATTATTCTGTCTCCTACATCTTTATCCCATTCTTTTAAGACATCAGGTTCATTTTCTATTACTTCTTGTTTTTCAATTTCATTTAATGAATCTACCCATTGTCCTGTTTTTCCAAGTTGCATTTGCCTTCCAGCTTGTTCAAAAACATAAGACATATCGTTTTCATCTGCAAACCATAAAATTCCTTTACTTCTTATAATATTTTTTTTCCATTTAAAATTAACAAACTCTTCAAATTTTTCTCGATTAAATGGTATTCTTCTTTTATATACAAAAGTTTCTATTCCATATTCCTCTTTTTCTCCCTCTTCAAGATTTTCACCATCTTCATCATTTTCTAATTCTTGAATCCATGCTGCTGAAGTTGATGCTTTATAAAAATCAAATAAATTTGTATTTAAAATTTCTTTTACATCAACTTTTGCATAATTTGTTTCTATTATTTTTGCATTAGGTTGTAATGCTTTTATTACAGCCTCTATTTTTTTTAATTCTTCTTTTGATATATCATCTACTTTGTTAATAATAATTGTATTGCAAAATTCTATTTGTTGTATTAATAAATTTTCAATGTCTTCATCATATATATTTTGGTCTAGTAACTTTTCACCTGATCCAAATTCATAAGCTAATCTTGAACTATCAACGACTGTAACTATATTATCTAATCTACAAATTTTAGGTAAACCATATTGTTTTGTACCTTCTGACAATACTGTTAATGTTTGTGCAATAGGTATGGGTTCACATATTCCACTTGCTTCAATTAAAATATAATCAAATTTTTGTGTTTTCATTATATCTACGATTTGTTGCATCAAATCTACTTTTAATGTGCAACATATACAACCATTTGTTAATGGTACTAAATTAGAATCTTTTTCGTTTACAATTCCACCCTTTTCAATTAAAGTAGAATCTATATTTACTTTACCAATATCATTTACTATAACTGCTATTTTATATCCTTCTTGATTACTTAGTATGTGATTTATTAAAGTAGTTTTTCCTGCTCCTAAATAACCTGTTAACAATGTAATAGGAATTACTTTATTCATGTTTTTTCCTCCTCTTAATTAATATATAATTTTACTACTAATGCAAATACTAATGGTTATACTTGGCATATTATTAAAATAGTTGAAAAAGTTTCTTTCAAAGGTAATGCTCTTAATATTGCCATTATAATTATAACTAAAAATATTATCGTCTTTTTCATTGTATTTAATAATTCTGATAAACTATTGTTTCTTTTGGTCTACTTATTTCTGTTATATTTTTTACTTGTAGTAATGGCTCTGTGTATGTACCATAATATGAATCTGTTACTTCATGTTTATCTACTACTGCTTCTATTTTATACCAACTGTTGTCTTTTATTTCTTCATAATTATCGTATTGAAATAAGAAACCACAAAGTGACATATCAATGGCACAACAATACATATAATATTTTCCTGCTCCAAATTGGTTTTCTTGCATTGTCCCTCCATCTCTAAATACGCAACCTTCTATATTTATTGTTGTTCCTAAATATCCATCTATATCTTCATAAACTTTATTCAAAGTATCTATGTAGTTATCATCATTAACATTTATCACTTTCCCATTTTCTTTTACTTCTTCTTTTAATTCAGAAACATTTTGCGTTTCTTCATTACTATCTTCGTTAACCGTTTCTTGTGTACTGGTATTATATTTTTTATTTGTAGTACTAATACTTAAATTATTATTATAATTTGTTTTTGCAATATTTTTAGTATATGCTTCACTAAATGTTCCATTGCACCCAATAATTCCAAAAATAATTGGAATTAAAAATAAAATACTTACTTTTCTTTTTCTTCGGCTTCTCCTAAAAATATCGTTTTTTCTAAATTCACTAATTAAAAATAGAATTATAATTGGTAAACTTATATATACAAATAACGTTAATGTAGGGGTTATAAATTTTGATAAAGAACCTTTTATTATAATAAGCATTATGATAAAAATAAATCCAATTAAACTAATTTTCTTACTCATAAAATCACCTCTATATTTTGACCAGACTGGTTACTATCAATATTATTATTGATAATATTGCCAATAATTTCATAACAAATTTTTTCTCAAAGTTATCGCTCAAAACTAATGTGTTTTTCAAATCTATCATAGGTCCTAGTAATAAGAATGCTAATATTGAGCTATTACTTACTTGATTCAAAAATGTTCTTCCAACAAATGCATCTGCTGTTGAACATAAACTTATAATATAAGCAAATAACATCATGACTATAATTTGAATTATTTTATTATTTACAATTAAATTTAAGCTTGTAGTATTTATTATAAATTGCATTATAGTTGTTATTAATGTGCCTATTATTAAATATTTCATTATTCCTAAAAACTCTTCCTTACTATTCCATATAATATTCCAAAAATGACTATCACTATTTTGATATTCTCCTCCACAACTACAAAAATTGTTATCTGCATCTCCATTAATAACTATGTTTCTCTTTTTGCTAATAAAACTTATCAATATTCCTGCTAAAAATGCAGCTAATATTCCAAAGCCAATTCTATAAAAAATCATTTGTGGCATTACTTTTCTAAATGCATATATTGTTGATAATATACTAACAGGATTTACAATCGGAGATGCCAACATAAATGATATACACACATTTAATGGTACATTCTTTTTTATTAATCTTTTTGCAACTGGAATTACAGCACAGTCACATGTTGGTATAAAAAATCCAATCAATATTCCTACTATTGATCCCAAAAAAGGATTTTTAGGTATTAATCTTTTCAGTGTATCTTCTGATACAAATTCTTGTATTAAACTTGATAACAATACTCCTAAAATAAAAAAAGGGATTGCTTCTAGTATAATAGAAATAAATATTATCGAGATATCTGTTATTGTCATACTTTGCCTCCTTAACTTTCTGACAAAATATACATTAAAACTCTTATTAATTTGTCAATGTCAGTTTTGTTATTATATATATGCAAACTTACCCTAATCGCATCTTCATCTTGTGTGCTCTTACAAAAGTCTCCTGTTCTAACATATATTCCGTAATCATTTAAAACCTCTCCTATTTCAGAACTTGAAATCCCTTGTATTCTAAATGTTATTATTCCAAATCCTAAAATACATGAGCATTTGTCAATTCCTTTTTCAAATTCAATTTTAGGTATTTTTTTCAATTCGTCATACAAGTATCTTGTTAAATATAATATATATTTTTCAATATTATCTATTCCGATATTATTAATATAATCAATAGCTTTTCCTAAAGATAAAATACCTGAAATATTTTGAGTTCCATTTTCTAGCATATAATTATCTTTTTTTATATTTTCTAATTGTAAATCAGTAATTTTTAATCCTCCACCAATAATAAAAGGATTCATTTGCTTTAATAATTCGCTTTTCACATAGCAAATTCCAATTCCTGTATCAGCAAACATCTTATGACCAGAGAAATATAAAAAATCCACATTAAGTTCTTTAACATCTACTTTTATATGTCCTACACTTTGACTGCAATCTAATATTATTTTGCAATTTGTATTCTTTTCTTTTATTCTTTTAACTATTAATTTTATATCCATTTCTAATCCATACACATTATGAATATGAGTCAATACAACAACTTTCGTTTTAGGAGTTATTTTTGATATCAAATCATCTTCTTTATAATCTCCTTCAACATCTGTTATAATATCTTTGCTTACAACATTTATATTGAATTTTTTTAAGATGTTTATAATATTTATCCAAGGTAGAATAGTTGATTTATGATCATTTTTGCAAAATAATATTTCATCATTATCTTTCAAATTGTTAAGTCCATACGAATATGCAATTAAGTTTGAACTTTCTGTTGCTCCAGATGTAAATATGATTTCGTTTTCATCTGCATTTATAAATTCTGCAACCTTTTTCCTTACTTCTTCTACTTTTCGACTCGCCATTCTTGCCCATTCATAAGTTCCTCTTCCTGTGTTAGCACAATACTTTTGATAATATTCATTTATTGTATCAATAACACATTGTGGCTTTTGAGTTGTTGAACTACTATCTAAATATACAACATTATGTGCCAATGGATAAAAATCCTTTCGGATTTCTTCCATTGTTTTTAAAGTATCTGTATCAATTGGTACATTAGAGCAATATTTACATGCATTTTCCATTAAATGATTCCTCCTTTTAAGTTTCTTTTTAAAGGAAGTCCATTATTTCTCCAATTAGTCATACCATCTTCTAAACTATATACATTCATGCCTTTTTTGTTTAATAAACTGCTAAATTTTTTAGATTTGTCGCCAACACTACAAACAAGTAAGACAATGTTTTCTTTTGAGAATGGCAAACCATTATCAACAATATCTTCAAAAAATATATCTGTAATATTTATTGAGTTTTCAATATGTCCATTTTTATATGCTAGATTTCCTCTTAAATCTATAATAATTGGTTTGCTCTCTTTTATCCAATTTTGTACCTCATTAACATCTATTGTTTTCGCATATTTCATATCTTCTTGCGTTAAAGTTCTTATGCTTTCTCTTTTTATATCTTCATCAAATATGTCAGGTCTTCTTTTTTGAATATATGACATATACCATTCCATTCTGTCACACGCAACAAATACAGCCGTTACTGTCTTATTTAATTCGTTGTCTATTTGTCTTAAATAATTTAATGCTCCTCTAAAACAAGCTCCACTTGTAGGTCCACCTAAAATTCCACATTTTCTATTTAGTATAAGCATTTGTTCTATTGCTTCCATAGAATTTACACTTATGATATCGTCATAAAGTGATTTATCAAATATACCTACTTCATACATTTCATCTTTATTTCTTATTCCAGGGATATTGTCTCCTTTTTCAGCAATAATTCCTATTTTTTTTAAGTCTGAATTTTTTTCTCTTAAAAATTCTATTGTACCTCTTGATGAGCCTGTTGTTCCTAATGTTCCAAAGAAATAATCTACATTTCCTATATCATTATATATTTCTCTTCCAGTATGCTCGTAGTGTGCTTGTGGGTTCTTTAAATTAGTATATTGATTTGTATGATAGTATTTATCTGGATTTTCTGATACAATTCTTTCAATATATGCAACAGGATCATTTGGATCTGTTGGATCTGGACATTCTGATAATCCAGGTAATTCTTCTATTTCTGCTCCACATACTTTTAAAACATTTTTTGTTTCTGGAATTTTTATTCTATTTGTTATCGTTTTAAATGGTATTCCGTTCATTGCACATAATATCTGTAATGCTTTTGCAGTATTTCCACTTGATGATTCGATAACTGTTCTATTTTCTTTTTTTAATCTTTCTATTTCATCTTTTAGCATAGAGTATGCTGCTCTATCTTTTAGTGAACCAAATGGGTTATATAGTTCACATTTCACATATAAATTTACATTTTTTAATCCACTTATCTTTTTACTTATTTCTATTAAAGGTGTATTTCCTATTAATTCTGTAACACTTTTATACAACATTGTTATCTTCTACCTCCTTGTTCATTCTTAATGGTTCATAATTTTCATCCATAAAAAAATGTACTTTTTCATTTTCAAAGGTAGCAATAATTTTTGTTGCTATTTTTTGTTTTATAGTATTTGATTGTTCAAAGTCCATAAAATATCCAGCTGTGTTTACAAACACAATTAAATCTCCTACTTCTGGTATTACTTCAGTAAAAATTTTGTGTTTGAAAATTATGTCATTTTCCATACAAAGATTACCAACAAAAAATAATCCTTGTCCGTTATTTTTTTGGTTATTTTTACTAATTATAATAGGATCTATAAACATTTCTTGCTCACCTATTAGTAAATCTGATCTTTTCATGTCTAATCCTACTATAATATCGCTTTTCTCATTTTCTTTAACAAAGTTTACTCTTGCAATATTTATTCCTGCACCATCTAAAAGACTTCTTCCTGGCTCAATATAAAGTTCAATCATATTTTCACTTAATATGTCACCAATTTGCCTATTTTGAAATTTTAATAATTTACTAGACAGTATTTCATCTAAAAATTTTTCTCCAACTATTTCATCATAATAATTATAAATATTTAAAGCTCCTTTTAATACTCCTTTTTCAGGTCTCAATCCAAAAGAAGTATTGTTCCAAGTCAAATCATTATTGCCAGATAATATCGCTTCTTTTAAACTTGTAATGCTATTATTCCATTCTTCTTTATTTTCAATATAGTTTACTTTAAACCCTCCACCTATATTTAATACATAAGGATTTAAGCCAATTTCAAACATTTTTTCAAAAATTTCAATACAATTTTCTATTGCCAATACTTTTTCTTTTATATTAACTGTATCTAAATGGAATGATAAACCTATTAATTCTATATTATTACTGCATTTCTGCACACAAGATAATATTTTTTCAATATCTTCTATTTGTGTGCCAAATCTACTACTCTTATTTATAATTTTAGTTTCGTCTGACTTAAAATTATTTAATCTTAATAGGATTTTTATTTTTTTCTTATTTTTAATTTTTTCTTTAAAATAGTTTATTCGTTCTATTTCCTGAATGTTATCTACATTAAATATAATGTTATGTCTTATTCCTAAAATAATAAAATCATCATTTTTCGGACCTGTTGCCTCAATTTTTTCTCCAATAAATCCGTTAGATAAAGCCGACTTTAACTCTTCTAATGAGGCTACATCAACATTTATATTATTATTTAATGCTTGTTTTAAAAAGCTATTAGATTTATTACATTTATGTGCAAAAAATATTTTCCCTACGAGATTATATTTTTCAAATATATTTTCAAACTTTTTGATATTTTGATTCATCACACTTGGAAATAATATATTACATGGTGAACCATAACAATTTGCTAACTCAAACATTTTCTCTTCATTATCTATCATTAATTTTGTTTCTTTATTTAATTTTGGAGTGAACTTAAACATATTCTTTTATCACTTTCTCATAATTAAAATCAGGATCAATATATTTTGTTAAATCTGTTCCATAAAATTGGCTGTACCAATCATTGCAATCATCTGTATATACTTGTTTTTGTATTTTATAATAATTGTCCCAGTCCTTTGGTGTTTCTTTTAACAATTCATATATTGTCTTATTTATTTCATTATTTTCATTAACAAATTCATTTATTTTTTCTTCATTTCCTTGTTCATATTGTCTTAAAAAGTTTGAATCTTTAACAAATCCTAATATTTGATTTTCGTTTATTTCTGATTTTATAAAATCAATATCTGCTTTATCTCTTATTTTATTTCCTATTACATAATTTTTTAATTTATAATTTTTAGTTATTTTAATAAAATCTTTAAATACTTCTATACTTTTCTTTGTAGGTTCTACAACAAAAATATTTATGTCTGATACATAAAACATACTTGTTCCAACACTATCTACACCTGCCGTCGCATCTGTTACAACATATAAATCCTTATCATCTAATAATCTATTATAAATTAATACTGCACTGCCAAGTTTTGAATGGTAACATGCGTATCCAACTTTTTTATCTGTATATGTTCCTACTGTAAGTAGTGCTAATCTATCATTTTTATATGTAGCAAATTTTTTAAAAAATTCATCTTGTAATGTTGGCTTTATAAATGTACTTTTTAAAGTTGGAGGGGTTGTTCCAATAACTTTTTTGTCCTCTTCCATATTTGCTTTAAAATTATTATATAATTTTTTTAACAATCCACTATTTTCTTCTTTTTTATTTCTTTCTAAATAATCTGCTATTTTTTCAAAGTCGTCACCTAAATATTTTGTTTCAATATTTAAGCTTTGACCTAAATTCACATTAATATCTGCATCAACTGCTAATATTTGTTTATCTTGTTTTTCTAAAAACTTTATAAATGAAGTAGCCATCGTTGTTTTGCCACTTCCACCTTTTCCTAAAAAAGATACTCTCATTATCAATATTCCTCCATTTAATAATTTGTTTTTCTTTTTTTAGTTTTAGGTTACTCATTAAGTTGTATTTTACAAGCCACTAATGTGTCTCTTTTTTTAATATCACAAATATAATCTATATATTTTTGTCTATTTAAAATAATTAAAATCGCTATCATTGGAGGAATTGATAAACTTGATATTCTAATTTGAAACTGACAAAAATGTATTATTGCACAATATGAACAATTTTCTTCATGACAATGTGCTATATGGTTTATATCAGAAGCTACAATAATATTTGATATACTTACTGCACATATAAAAATTGCAAATATAAATATTGCTATTTTAAATTTTTTATTTCTTTTAAGTTTTTCAATATTTAACATTATTATAGCTCCTTTCCTTTATATACACTCTTGACACTTACCATATAAAACTGTTCTAGTTGGGTTTATTGTTATATGATATCGACTTTGCAAAATATCTTCTATTTTGTCTATATCAAGATCTTCTAAATGTATGGTTTTACCACATTTTTCACATTTAAAATGTAAATGTTCATTACATTTTTTACTATTTATATATTGATAATAACTTGATGTACTATTATCAATATAATATTTTCTTATTATTCCATCATCAACTAATTGTTTCAAATATCTATATATTGTAGTTTGACTACATTTCTTATTCTTTTTTGTAACATAATTAACTATTGTTTCAACAGTTAAGTCTTTTTCAGCATTTTGTTTTAAATAGTTTAATATTACTTCTTTTTGTTTTGTTTTATATTCTTTCATCTTCTTCTCCTTTTTGAAAATGATTATCATTTTCAAATAATAACACGTTTTTTAAATATAGTCAAGTATTCGCAACACATTTTTCATTTTTTCTTTTCCGATTTTTATTGACTTTTTCAATGAATTATTATATAATTATTTTTATCAAATTTAGGAGGTGCATTATATGCCATTTTTAGGAAATCGGAAAGCTGTTTTTTTAGCTTATCCAAAAGGTGGAGATGATAGTGGTGTTTCTTTGCCTATTATTGAAGATAGTGAAAATCGGTTAATTGCTGATTTTATTTGCAAGCCAGAAAATAAAACTTCTGAACTTGCTCTCTATCCAGAAAAAGTCAACGGAACTATTAAGTTGCGTTTTTCATTTAATTCTTCTCAGGATTTCATAGCATTATATGTTAGAGTTAGACCTCTTTCGGATATTGAAGAAAAGGAAAGACCTTTGTTTGATATTCCTGTTATGTATGATCCTGATGAACCTGATGATGAAATTGTGAGCATTCCACTTTCCAATGAGCCTGTAGTGATATTTTTGATGTTGGCTGAACAATTAAATATGGGTCATGGGCAAAACAGATTAACATTAACACTTGTTAAATAAAGTCTGTAAAAAGGAGCTAGTATATTGCAAGATTTTGCAATACTAGCTCCTTTTTTAGTTTTGAACTTTAACATTTTTTATTAATTATAATTAATTCTTAACAATATCTTCTTCTTTTCAAAATCCTCCTACTCCTTTTTTGGATTGTATTGATAACAAAATCCTTGACTATTTTCTAGTGGTACTTTACTAACAAATCTTTTGTGCACTAATATTTTATATATTGTTCTTTATCTATTATTTCACATCATCTTTGCATGTAATACTACTCGATATTTATTATTATTAGCACAAGTTGATAATGTTAATATATTATCTTCTTTTGAAATATCTATATTAAAGTTTTTAATACTTCTTTTCTTTAAATTTTCTATAAATCTCTCAAATTCGTTATCATTGCTAAATTCTGTTTTTATATAATAATCTTCACTTTCTATTTTATATA
>ERZ808277.612-NODE-612-length-10286-cov-2.907340_pt1 | contig 10286 bp, 10 predicted proteins | sample MGYA00521240_ERZ808277 | MGnify/ENA primary metagenome ERZ808277 (study PRJEB31516, sample SAMN03275599) | gut metagenome | biome: mammalia-associated habitat; material: feces | host: Papio cynocephalus | place: Kenya | collected 2012-07-17 ... | reverse complement strand
TCTGGCGTTTTCTTTTGGGATCCGATTAGAGGCCATGACAAGATATCACGTTTACTGATACCATACACGGTTCCGCGCACTCCTGGCAGCGACTTCTTCCCTCTACAGAATACTATATCGCTATAGATAGATTCCTGATCTGTACATTTACTCATAATTCTAATGATTAATGTTATACAATTAACCGGCAGTTTTCTCGTATACGGAGAAAACTTCCTTGCTTACGCTCTCGAACTGAGTACCAAAGAACATATTGGCGATAAAGTCAACGTCATAGTGATTGTCAAGAGAACGCTCCACAATGAATTTCTCGTCATCGGTCTTTTGGTTGTACAAAAGATAGATATTACTCTTAGGAGTGAGCAACAGAAAATCATTCGGAACATTAGACAATGGTACAAGCTCTACATTGGATGCACCCTCAAGAGTTCGTTTGTCATAATTTTGGTTATACGGCAGAGAACCATGGTTAAGCTGATAATCCTCCGTGTAGTAATGGTATGTCATGTCAGACATGAACATTTTAAGTTGCTGACCACGCAACTTATCATTACGACTCCAGTAAAACTCTTTCAGAACGTCTTCAGCATTATCTTTAGATATAGATTCCTGTGAAGTCATGAGGTTTCCGAGTTCAGATGAAATCTTTACCTCTGTATCTTCATTTGTTCCAGCAATATCCATATCAATGATAGTCTTCAGTCCATTGAAGAAATCCGCGGTTTCATCGAATTTAGAGCCATTATGTTTTGCAGTCCAGGCGTTAAGATAAAGATTCTCTCCCAACTGCTTCATAATGTAAGCACAAACCTGAAGCACGATAGGCACATTCTTCAAGCCTTCGCCTTTTGTTACATTGCTGCCCCAAATAGACTGGTAGATAGCATTAGGGTCAATAGGCTCTATACAGTTTCCAAAGAAAGTCTCAAACACACGAGCCCTGAAGTCTACAGCCCCCTTGCCTTTCTTTTCCTTTTTGTAATTACCAATCTGGAACTTGCCACCCATCTGTGTAACTGTTTCGCGGTAACGAATTCCTGTGCGAATATTACAATGCTGCTGAAGCTTTTGAAGCGCCAGCATCGGCATTACGATAAGATCCTTTCGATAAGTTTGAAATGTACGTGACAACTCCTCAGGAGTAAAAGTCACATTTCCTTTTACAGTACTTGCCATAGTTTTTAAACATCTGCAATCATGTTGTACAAATCCTGTGCAGTAACGGAGTCTTCGCCCTGCATAGGCTTTTCGTCAGTATTGTCGCCGGCACCACTTTTCAGCGCAGCAATCTGATCGTCTTTTTCCTTTGACTCGTCTTGGGCTTTTTTCAGGTCATCCTTGAGCTTTTTCAAAGCATCGGCACTCGCTTTCATGGCTTTACCGTTTTCATCGTTAGTCCGCTCAAGTTCCTCAAGACGATCATTGATTTTCTTCATCTGGTCTTGAGTCAAAGAGATGCAACCATCTGTTTGTGTCTCAAAACCATCCTTAGCATCGAGCAACGATGCTACAGCATTAAAAATTTTGATCATTTTGGTATAAGAGTTATCTGCGTGTGGGTTATGGAACAGGCTCTGAAGTCCCTGCCACGTCTTCTGCAAGAAACTTTGAGTTGGATTACCCTCCCCGTCAACGACAGCCACAAGATTTGTACAGCTTTCGCCTTCAGGAAGCGGCGGTATGCCTGCATCCTTGAAATGGTTAGAAAATGTATATGAATTTACAAACTGATTGCTGAAATCGGCAGCTGCATCTTCTGCGGCCTTATCCTCGCGTATCGAGTCAACAAGTCCAAAGTCCACAGCCTGCTGAGCAGTGAGCCAGTTTCCTTTTTTCATCTGAGCAAGACATTCCTCAGCAGACTTGCCAGTCTTGTCCGCATACATCTGTGCAAGAACATCATCAAAGGTCTTCAGTTCCGCACGTTCAGCCTGTAGCTTTTTAATCATGTCATCGAGCTGCTCTTTGTTCGCTTGTTCATACTTGTCAATAAAAGTAGAAACATTGTGAATAAGAAAAAAGCTGCCCTTCACAATATCAATAGACTTACATCCAAGCATGGCTATCGTTGAAATAGAGGCATTCATACCGAACGCATGTGATCTTTAAATGCCTGGTAAATTTCGAGACCATCCTTCACATAGCCTCCAAGTGAGCAAAAGCCCACATGAACATCCTTATCTTTGTTCTTGTTAAGGGTATATCGCACAAAGTCGGCAGAGCATCCGTTCCACCAACTTCCGATAGTTCCTGATATTACAATTGCATAATCCATCTTACATATATTTTTGGCAAAGATAGATAACAGCGGGAACGAATAAAAAAACCTTATATTATATAATATGTGGTACGGGCAGAGGAGAAGTATACACTATCGTGACCTCATCAAGCTGACTGTCCTTTACCGAGTCGGGGAAATTCTTCTGTTTTGTAACCATCGGATATGGTCGGTCATTGGATCCCATTATAAGGTAATTTCCATCGGTAAGATGAATTCTAAATACATATTTTCCATCGGTGGGAAAATTATCTAAAGCCAATACTTTCAGTGTTGCAGTATAAATTTTGACATTATCTTCATATTTTTCCGACACAATAAGTTGCGCAGGTGTCTTTATGCAAATATTTTTCCACACAATACCATCTGGCAAACGAACGGAAGTCAAACCGGAACGCATCATACCATTCAGATTCAGACAAGAAGTATAATCCAAACTGTTTATCAATTTTAAACTCATAATTTAAATTTTAGTTTAGAACGGTCAAGAACGGCTGCGAACAAAACAAGCCCTCTTATCCATAAGATTTTTATAATTATTAACCTAATAATGAATTCTTTTCAAAAGAATCCTTCACCCTTGTTTTGCATCTAAGGTCAATACCTTTTTTCAGATACGAATTTCGCATCCTCTGATATCGCATTTTCAAAGTATAGTCATAATCAATAGAGATGCCGTTTGCCTCACACCATGCCTGTATGCCTTTCAAAATAGAGCACCCACAGTTCTCCAGTCCGTTTAGCTCTTTCCACATCTGAAGACGAAACGTATCTTCTATACATTCTGCCACAGCAGCCTTAGCGTGCGGTCCGAGATAATTGTACGTAATCAAAGGCTTTTGCTTAGATTCCGGCAAACATATTGCAATCTCATCATCCTTGCATTGTTCAGGTTGTTTGCCTGACGGCAATTTAGTTAAAAATCTCCGTAAGCATGCATTCTCGGCACTTTGGTCCGGGAATACAACAGGATTACCATAATGGAAAATCATCCATTGCTTGATAAAAGGTTTAAGTTTGATATAAACGACAAATCTGTTCATAAGTATAACTTCTTGAAAATAATGGCAAATATAATAAAATTGTTCTATATTTCCGTCTTTTGACAGAGATTTTATTTCCTTTGTTTATAAAGAAAATCTGAGCTGATATAGTTTTGCACGAAAAGTTTGCAATTTTGTGAGAGCTGTGATATAAATTGTATGTTGCACAAAGTCAATATTTTACAAACCTTTCTTTGTGATATTGTAAATTTGTGATGAGGAAATCAATTTTGCAATAGACAAATGTAAAATGTAAAGATAACAAAATTAAAAAGTTTGTGATGAGTTTGTGATGCAAGTTTGTGATGTTTTGTGATGTCCCGAACTCCCTTTATTTACTTATGTTTCCATGATTTTCAAACTCTCTATTACAAAATCACAAAGTTTTTGTACAAAAAGAGAGAGGGGTTCGGGGAGAGAAACGAACGCCGTAAGGAATTGTTTTAAAAGTCGGCATTTGCGATCATGGGATGTAAAACACAAAAAGCCGACCTGCAAATAATGCTCGCAAGTCGGCTTCAGATAAAAGCAAATTGATTTATATAATATTAAAATGGCCTGTCATCATCAGGATCAAACAAGTCTGTTTGCATTTTTTTAGCATCTGACGAATCTTTTTTCAGAGATCGCAGATATATCATATCCTTAGTCTTCACGCCTCCAGTGGCAAGCGTAACCGCTTTCTGAATGCGTCCGGAACTATTACACATCTCCGGTGGATTCAATATATCCACCCACGGACACAATTTTACGAAGTTTTTCAGTTTCTTGGTAAAACTCTGCATTGTTATACGGTTGATATTGGCAAAACGGATATAGTCCGCAAAGACATCATCACGTGGAAGCTCCACATCAAGATGTCCACTTTCGAGGGAAAAGTAACCATTCGCCCAGTCTTCGAAGTTAGACCCCATAGCAGCCTTCAGACGTCGTTTCTCCATGTTGGCCATAGGTGGTTGCGGTTTTATTCCGGAATCCTTTACAGACAAATAAAACCTACAGCATTGCATCCAGAAATTAAAGTCTGCATTCCACTCTTCTTCCGAATAGTCAAAGGCATAAAGAGTTTTGTTGAAGTCATCACGAATCGTACGCGTTTCTTTGTAGTCGTTGTCTTCAGTTTTCTGATGATACCAATCACTGAATACCATATACAGGCTACGAGCTTCACTTGAAGGATCAAAGTCATTAGGAACATAATTTGTCGTGAAAGCAAGTTTCGGCGATTCGTCAAACGGAATAGTAAATGAACGATTATTCTTTGGATTAACTGTCATGTCACTTGTGATGTTATCATAAAACAGGCCGAGGTTCAAGTACCTGTCGCAATCATCGACAAGAAGCATGTCCGTATATTGAGTAACCTGGTCGAAAACATGAGGATTGTCCATCAGTTTAGGGTTACGTCCGGACAATTTGACCGTCTTCATCATGAACGAGAGTACCTTAAAAAAGAAAGACTTGCCACTTCGCCCGTTACATTCGTCTTCTTCTCCGATTTTATTGTCCATAGCGAGGGGTGCCCATGCACGAACAGAATCCTTATAGCGATGCAACATATACCCCATAGTGAAAATCTTGTTGATAAGATTCAATTTCTGTTCCCTTATATCATAAGATGCAAGTCCTTCTCCTGCTATCTCAAACGGATGCATCTGCAAATATTCTTTTGCTGATGCCACATCTCCATCAAACCGCGTTTCGGTTTCCTTGCGCCAATACAATCTTGACGTGTTTATAAGATATCCAAAGAAATGGCTTTTTACATCAATGATATCTATGTCGAGTTCTGTCTTACCGTTGTCTTCCGTCTGAAGGATTCTAAACATATCGGGTAGACGCTTGAACTTGTGCGGAATGACATCATCTTCCCAAACATAGTTGTGCAAGCCATCAGCTCCAGGATCATATTCCTTCATACCGCCATTGTCCCCGGGAATAGGTTTCATGACTTCGACAGTTTTATTTGGGAAAAAGAAATATTGAGAATTTGGTGTATACGTTGTAAAATCAAGTTCTATCTCCTGAAGACTCTCGAGAGAAGCAGCCGTCAGTTTGGGCGAATTCAAAACGAGATTCAACACGCCTCTATCTTCAAATCTTTCCACAACCCATCTGCGGATAAACTCGCGAATATCTTTTACGTTCACTTTCTTTACGATATTCCCCATAATGCGGATAAACTGAGTAACAACAGAATTCTCATCACGCAATGCGTAAAAGCCATTAAGCTGCAGAAAGTTGTAAAGGCAAGCCGTATCCATGTCGTATTTCCATTTACCGTCTTTCTGAAGATTACTCACCCAAAATCTTGCAGGCATAGCAAGTTTCATCAAGTTCTTGAAATCTTTTTTCTCGGACCTTATTTCCATCCAATCGCGCAGATCTTTACGCGGTTTCCCCCTATTGTCGCGATACGTAGCAAGCCATTCCGGTAACCATACGGTATGTATATCTATAAACTTCAATGCGAGTTCCTTTCCTTTGCGCTTTCCTGTTTCGTCAATGTCTGGAATGTTATAAAGAATTTCAACGTATTTCATAATCTCTTTATATTCCTCGCCGGACAATTGGTAAGTCTCAGAATTGAACCAAAGTGGAATGAATCCCATACTTTTGCAGCAAACAGAATCACGTTCGCCTGAACAAATAAAAGCTTCTGGTAGCTTTTTCTCCTTATAAGGTTTTTCATCATCATGGGAGTCGCGCCATTCTCTTTCCTGTTCTGCATTAAACTTTGCATATGCTTTCTTTAGCTCTGACAATCCATTTATGAAGTATCGAGGTTTCTTTCCTGCCGGTGTATAAGAAAAGCGGAAACCTTTGTCGCAATTCAGAGGTTCATACACTTTATAGAATTTTTCTTCCGGTTCATTCCCATGAGCTTCTTTAATGAGGCATTCACGAATAAATATTGGGTAATGATCATTGGAATACTTTTCCGTAACACGTCTGTCCTTGACATTTGTAATCCATTTTACAGAGTGCCAGTGTAAGTCGTCAAGGTGCTTTTGCGTAACATTAGGTCCGAAAACCTTCAGTTCAAAATCCGTGAATTTCTCATTAAGAGAAAAATTACGGCTCCCATCCGGTTCGTCTTGACGGGCTGGACGCTGACGGATGTCAGGTTTGTTGACGCTATGGTCAAGTTCATCCTTCACGCCATATTTCGCAGCAAGCTGCAATATTGCCTCATTAAAATGCGAGCGGTCAATATTGTGTTCACGCATATAAATATTGATTGCGTTCTCTCCACGCCCATCACCTCCGAAGTCTGTAACTTGCCAAATTTCGCCATAGCTCTTAGAGTTGAATTTTCTAAGTGATACAGAAGGAGCCTTCTCGTTTCTTATGGCAAAATGTTTTTTCTCGCCATTGACGCAATTTTTTGCCTGAGGATATTCCTCAAGAATAATATCAAGCCCACCATTTGTCGCTCTAAGTATATCTTCAACTTTTATCATATTAATCAAATTTGCTTTTACAAAAGTATTTTCCAGCAATTGCGCCGGAAAATACTTCTCAGATTATTGCTCATCAGATTGCGAATTCACACAATCACAAAAATATTCAGTCCGGTGTTCAATATAACACTTCTTTCTTTTACACCATTTGCCGTTGATGCAATTTAAAGAGTATTTGCATGACATACATTCACTCAGCATATATTAGCCTTGTCTATTATTTCAGCAAAATGCATTGCGTCTTCTGTGCGAAGTTTTAGTGTAACTGTGTACAATTTATTCCTTGCCTTTGAGACCGTCATTGAATATGGCTTTTCCTCATTGTCAAGTATAGAGTACATCTTTTGCAATGCCTTTCCCGTGAGATATGCGGTGAACCGAGTTCCAAATTTTTCCATATTACTTAAAATTATTCATTCTTAAAACTTTAATTATTTCCCTGCAATTTTTCAATTTGAGCTTTTCCTTTATGCGGTAAAGATGCGCCTTTACTGTTTTCTGGTTTTTATGAAGGATATCTGCTATCTCGGTGAAGCTGTATCCTTGCAGGTATAAGTCTGCAATTTGCTTTTCACTTTCGGATAATGGGACAGTAGATTTGGGTTTGCATATAATTTTCTCGTTCTCGCAAATGCCACGAAGTGGACATCTTACTTCCTCAAAATTTAGGACTACATTTTCAACATCGTATGATAGGAAATCCTGCTCGCCGAAATTACACCTCACAAATCTGTTTACCATTTCAAATTTTTTTCCTTTATATAAGCTGCTTAATCTTGCATAAGCTTCAGGGAATCTCTCCCTTATCAAATCATCAAGGAAATCAACTACTTCAGTTTCAAATTTGGTCAGTCTTTTTTGTTCACATCTATCTGCCTTGAAATACACGTGTCCATCGGGGCTACAGTGGAATTCGATTCTTTCCATAGTTCATTATTTATAACATCATATACAACCATTTTTTCAAGAGTATTAAACTCTTGCCCATTACTGCCGAGCAGTTTGTTTCTTGTTGTATTAACATTCATTCCATAATGAAATGAAAGGTAATTAAGAAACATTCCTTTTTCTTTTCTTTCCAAATTTCGGTAGTAATCCCCAGGGACTACAATATCCGCTTTCATACTTTTTTTCTTTACCATATCAAATTTAATTACTAATTTTGACGCAAATATAAACAGAAAATTATAAACTCTGTCAAATGAAGGAATAAAAATCCGTTATTTGACAGTATTTAACAATTATTGCATGAAATACGACTTCGACAAACTAAAAACAGGGAGATTAAGAGAACTGATAGCAAGAGCAAACTTGACGGAAAAAGCTTTTTGTAAGGCTTTATGGGGTGAGCAGACACATCAGGTATTGATAAATTTAGAACGTCGACCAGACGTCAGAGCATCAACGCTTGTAAAAATCGCTACAATTTTAGACTGTAGTATTGATGATTTATTTCTGTATAAGGACAGAAACGAGACAGAAAATCCGTCAGTTGTAGGAAACAATAATGTAGTAAATAGTCATTATGTTAATACTGACATTCCAAGTTTAAAGGCGGAAATCAAAGCTCTCAGAATGCTTATTGATGAAAAGAACGCAAGGATTGAAGATTTAAAGAAAGCCAATGATGAAGTAGGAAAACGACTTGATTTAGTCCTTTCACTCAAGAATAACGTTTTAAATAAATAGCTGTAAAGTGAAAGTTTAACAATAAAATATTTCTGGGCATTTTCCTGCCTCCGCAACTAAAATGCTCGGAAGTCCTTTGTTTATAAGGTTTCCGAGCATTTCCCGTAATATGACTGGGACAGAAACGGGACACAATTTTATAGTATGAATATGGTTGCATTGGTTGGCATAGCCCGAACAATGTAAAAAAATGTACATTTCAGAAAAAGATTTTCTTACTACTAAAATAATAGTAGAGTTTACCCTTCCAAAACTCCACAAGGGTAAGAAGTGGTATGTTGATTTCTTCGCCTACGACCCGTCAATTGACGGTATGCGCAGAAAGAAATACATGCTCGACAGATACCGCACACACAAGCTTCGCGAAGAGATGGCGTTCATTCTCATGCACAACCTGTATGAGAAGTTGAAGGCTGGGTGGAACCCGTGGACAAAGGCAAAGAAGACACGTCAGTACACAAAGTTTGATGCCGTTATAGCTCATTACGAGGAGTATATTGACATTGCCGAGAAGAAGACTATCCTGAAGACAAAGACGGCAATAGACTACCGTAGCCGACTGAATCAGCTGAAGATTTTTCTGTCGGAAAGCGGGACACGGATAACATATATTTACCAATTCGACAGGATTTTCGTTGTGGATTTTCTTGATTATCTCATTCTCGACAAAGATGTTTCGGCGAAGACACGTAACAATTACCGCACATGGCTCTCCACCTTTGCCACATGGCTCAAAGACAGACAATATCTGGACACAAATCCGGTGGAACAGGTACACATGATGAAGGAATCCGAAAAATTCCGCGACCAGCTGTCTGCCGCCGACCTCAGGAAGGTAAAGGCATGGGCGTCGAAATACAACCCTCCGTTTTACCTTGCCTGTCTGATGGAATACTACACGCTGATTCGTCCCGATGAACTGCGGTATATCAAGATAGGCGACATAAGTATATCGGAGCAGTCGGTATACGTCTGTCCGGAAGTGTCGAAAAACAGAAAAGGTCAGACGGTAGCCCTAAACGACTGCGTACTGAAGGAGATGATCGAGCAGCACGTGTTTGACCATCCTTCGCACGAATATCTGTTCGGTAAGGACATGACTCCAGGAGAGGAACAGGTATACGTGAACCGCTTCAGACTGGAGTGGAAGAAAATGAGGGATGCCTTAGGCTTTCCACAGAGCTACCAGTTCTACAGTCTGAAGGACTCCGGAATCAGAGATCTGGCCAATGCCGAAGGGATTGTGGTGGCAAGAGACCAGGCACGCCACAGCGACATATCGGTAACGAACAAATATCTGAAGCGTCCGAAACTCATACATGAGGAAACCAAACACTATAAAGGGGAACTATGATCACTCACCGTTCCCCTCATCTAACTTAAACAAAATCTAATAATAAAAAGAATATGGCATCAAAGTATTTCGTAAAAATAACCAGTCTTTAGTCGTTCTATGCCTTCCGTGCCCACCTGCATCTCTATCTTCTGGCAGACAAAGCGTTTATTGTGGAAGACATAAATCTTCGACGGGCCGGGGATGTCGTCCGATATGAACTTTATGCAAAGCAGATTGTTCCTGTCGATGATGGTGGATGCAGAGAAGAAACCGGACTTTTCCAAACTCAGAGTTACGTTACCCTCGTCAAAAGCGGAAATATACGGGTTTGCTCTTGCATCGGTGCATACTACGGGGTATCTGCCTGCAGTAATTTCATTTTCGTATACATTGGCATAATCGAAGTTTGAAAGTTCGCTCTTTAGAATGTTCGAAACTTCAAGACCTTGAAAGAACACCTGCATAACATCATCCTC
>ERZ808277.609-NODE-609-length-10294-cov-3.194062_pt1 | contig 10294 bp, 12 predicted proteins | sample MGYA00521240_ERZ808277 | MGnify/ENA primary metagenome ERZ808277 (study PRJEB31516, sample SAMN03275599) | gut metagenome | biome: mammalia-associated habitat; material: feces | host: Papio cynocephalus | place: Kenya | collected 2012-07-17 ... | reverse complement strand
AAAAGCCATTTATTGCCGCTAACGGATATTACAATGTTGATTTATATAATAACGGCAAACGCTCTAAATTTAGAGTCCATCGAATAGTGGGAGAAACTTTCGTAGATAATCCTAACGGTAAAGCTCAAATAAATCACATAGATGGTGATAAATTAAATAATCATGCTTCCAATTTGGAATGGGTTACTGCGAGCGAGAATATGCATCATGCGTTCGATATCGGTTTAGCTAAACCGAGTTTCGGGATGCTTGGAAAGCATAACCCTAATGGCGGACGAAAAGGTAAACCGGTTAGAATTATCGAAACTGGTGAAAAATTTTCTAGTATTACAGAATGTGAAAAAGCTATAAATGGTAATAATCGACATATTTGTGATTGTTTGGCCGGTCGCCAACGAACACATAGAGGTTATCATTTCGAATATGTTGATTAAAAAAACGACTTATGCCTCCGTGGTGGAACGGAAGACACGACGGGCTTAAAACCCGTTTCCTTATTATGGAGTATGGGTTCGAATCCCATCGGAGGTACCAAGAGGATGGTTGGCAGAGAGGTAATGCAGCGGATTGCTAATCCGTACAACTTATATTTAGTTGCGTAGGTTCGAATCCTACACCATCCGCCACATACGGGGTTAGCTCAATGGCGGAGCAGAGGACTCATAATCCTTTGGTTGCGGGTTCGAGTCCCGCACCCCGTACCATATTTTTAAGGAGTTTATCATGGATGAGAACGATATTGAAATTCCTGAAGATGTAGAACTTCCAAATCCAGATAACAGTATTCAATCAGAAGATGTTGCTCCTATCGAGGTGATCGATTATGGCTAGCGCAGAGGATATTCTTCGAATCGCAGCAGGAGAGATCGGCTACTATGCTCCGGATGATCCTGAACCCGGATCAAAATATGGGCGATGGTTGGCTGAGAAAACGGGAGAAACTTGGTTGGCTGGTCCGAGTACTTCTGTATGGTGGTGCATGCTTTATGTGAGTTGGGTATTTTGTCAGGCTGGGGCAACGTTCCCTGGATACCCTTCTTACAATACTGATGTAACAGTCGAGGCCGCTCGCAAAGCTGGAGCGCTTATTGAGCCTCGCAACGCAAAACCCGCAGATATCGTTATTTTCGACTGGAATAAGAAAACTGCTGCCACCGATCATGTCGGTATTGTAGAAAAGAATTATGGAACTTATATTCAGACAATCGAAGGCAACACTTCTGGCTCTGATTGGGGTTCGCAATCTGCTGGCAACGGCGTTCACAGGCGTACCAGATCTTGGTCATCGGTGGCTTATGTGATTCGCCCATCGCTTACTGGCGCATCAGAGCCTAAAGATTACGACAATCGTATTACCGGCAAGGATCTTATTGCGGTTGATGGATCTTGGGGTAAAGCCACCACATTTAAAGCCCAATGCATTCTTAATGCTCCTTATCGTGATGGCATTATTAGTCGCCAGGCTGCGGTCAATAAGAAGTATCTTTCCGGATGTACTTCCGGTTGGGAATTCGAAAATGGTTACGCTAAAGGCTCTCAAACCATCAAGCTTCTTCAGTCTAAGTGGATTTGTTCCGAGGATGGCGTAATGGGCATGGATACCGTTAAAGCTATGCAAAACTATTACGGAACATATATTGATGGTTATCTGGATAATCCATCTCCAGCCATCAAAGCTTTCCAAAGAGCACTCAATAATAATGTGATTTAAAAGCCTATAAAACGAATATCGAATGGCATCTTGTACGATTAAGGTGCCATTTCGTTTTATATAGTTTTTATGGGCATACTCCTATGATTCTTTATATGCTTTTCTTTTTCATTAGGCATTCTCCTTTCTCATATGAAGATGTGTCCAGACGGGAGTATGCCTTTAAAAACTATATAAAAAGTATGATAGAAGTGTATCTCCTCTATGGCTAAGAAAGGAGAATCTATGCCTAGACGAAAGAAAACTACTTCTAAAGTGCATGAAATGATGCCTCCTTTAACGCCAGAAGGTCAAGAAAATCGCAATATTTCACTAGCGATGGACTTAGCCGAGCAACAAATGCGTGATGGAACAGCATCTTCTGCAGTTATTGTTCATTTTCTCAAACTAGGAACGGAAAAGAGTAAACTAGAACGAGAAAAGTTGATTCATGAAAACGAATTGCTTAGAGTTAAAGCGAATGCTATCGAAGCATCATCTCACAGCGACGAACTTACTAATAAAGTGCTTGAAGCGCTTAAAAAGTATGGCGGCGATTTGGATGACTAAAAGTTATTCGGAAATGCTGCTATTCGATACCTTTGAAGAACGTTATGAATATCTCCGAATATCTGGACAAATCGGAGTTCCAACGTTTGGCTCTGCTCGTTTTCTTAATCAGCTATTATATCATGATCCTGAATGGAAATCTATACGTAATCGGGTCATACTTCGTGACAATGGATTAGATTTAGGTATTGAAGGTCGAGAAATTAAATCTAGATTGCATATTCATCACATCAATCCGATTTCTAAAGACGACGTCATTAATCGAACGCCGAAAGTGTTTGATATGAATAATTTAATTTGTTGTAGCGAGCAAACGCATAAAGCTATCCATTACGGAGATAACACAAGCATTATTAAAGACCCGATTACACGTACTCCAAATGATACGTGCCCTTGGAAATAGCGAAAGGAGTAGCACTTGTGGAAACCTCGTTTGATAAAACATCAAGCATTCTCAACACCGTAAAGAAATATTGCGGTCTCGGCGAAGGATACTATGCATTCGATCAAGACATACTGGTGCTGATAAATGGTGCCATTCTCGATTTAAGTCAAAATGGAATAGGTCCTTCTTCTGGATACAATGTTGTGGATGAAACCGATACATGGGAAGATTTTATAGATGACTTTCCTAATCCTGGAGCGGTTGCAGGCTACATTTCGATTAAAGTTAAAAGTTTATTTGATCCGCCAGCATCGTCTTTTGTTCTTGATGCTTATAAAAAACAATTAGATGAGCTTATTTGGCGTTTGAATATTGAAGCGGATAAGTAGACAGGCGGGTTTAAATATGAACAAATATTTTATAGATACTGGTGACTATTTAGAACATCACGGTATTAAAGGGATGCGATGGGGCGTACGAAAACAAAGAGAATCTTCTGGTGGAAAACGTTCCAGTGCGTCTAAAACTAGGTCTTCCGCTTCGGATATGGTTCGAAGTATTAAAGCTAAACAAAGCGTTAGAAAAATTGCCAAATTTAAAGCTCGAGAAGCTAAGGCTAAAGAACAGCTTAAAGTTACTACCGCTAAGAATAAAGCTAAAGTAGCTAAAGCAAATCTTAAAGCTGCTAAAAAAAATAAAGCTACGACTACTAATAACGAAGAATTAAAAAAAATGACGGTCGACGAGCAAAAACAAGCAATTTTAAAGCAACGTTCTGGAAAAGCTCTGTATAAAAATGCAGATCTATTCACTACTGACGAATTAGCCGCAGCCACTAGACGTCTACAATTAGAGAAGACGCTTAGGGATATTGATCCGAAGCAAAAGTCCAAAGGTGAACAATATTTGGATAAGGCTAAAAAGCTTAATGACACTATGAATACTGTAACTAACACAATAGAATCTGGAGCTAAATTATATCAAACGGTGAATAAATATTTAGGATCCGAAGCGTCTAATGAAAAGAAAAAAGAAAAGAAAGATTAGGTGATGTCTTATGACATTATCTAATACTGCAACTCCCAAATATTATGGCGAATTTCGAGATAAGGTTCTTCGAGGAGAAATTGTTGTAAACGAACATATTTCTATGGAAATGAATCGAATCGATTGGCTTATACAGAATCCCGGCGTTTATTACGATGAAGATAAAGTAGAAGGTTGGATCGCATATTGCGAAGGTGAAATGACACTTACTGATGGTGGCGATTTGCATCTTCTTGATACATTTAAGCTTTGGGGCGAGCAAATTTTTGGATGGTATTATTTTGTTGAAAGAAGTGTTCCGCAACCAGATTCTAACGGCGTAATAAAATACGTAAGAAAAATGGTTAAGAAACGTCTTATCAACAAACAATACTTGATAGTCGGACGAGGCGCGGCAAAATCTTTGTACGGATCGTGTTTACAGTCATATTTTTTGAACATGGACGCTAGCACTACGCATCAAATCACAGTCGCCCCGACTATGAGCCAAGCAGATGAGATTATGTCTCCGATTCGAACGGCTATTACTAGAGCAAAAGGCCCATTGTTTCAATTCATGACTGAAGGATCGCTGCAAAACACTACCGGGCCTAAATCGCAACGACAAAAACTTGCGTCGACTAAAAAGGGAATTGAAAATTTTCTAACCGGATCACTAATCGAAGTTCGCCCCATGTCTATTTCTAAACTTCAAGGTCTTCGATGTAAATACGCTACTGTTGATGAATGGCTGTCAGGTGATATACGCGAAGATGTTATTGGCGCTATTGAACAAGGCGCTTCCAAGCTCGACAATTATTTAATCGTCGCAACAAGTTCAGAGGGTACGGTTCGAAACGGTAGCGGCGATACAATCAAAATGGAATTGTTGGACATTCTTAAAGGCGAATACTCTAATCCTCATGTTTCGATTTGGTGGTATAACCTTGATAGCGTTCAAGAGGTAGCGGATCCAGCAATGTGGATAAAGGCTCAGCCAAACATCGGTAAGACTGTTTCTTATGAAACTTATCAACTTGATGTCGAACGTGCAGAAAAAGCGCCTGCTACTAGAAACGATATTTTAGCAAAACGATTTGGTATTCCAATGGAAGGATATACATATTTCTTTACGTATGAAGAAACCATTCCGCATCGTTCGGTAACTTTTTGGCAAATGCCTTGCGCTATGGGCGCTGACCTTTCTCAAGGTGACGACTTTTGTGCGTTCACATTCATGTTTCCATTATCTCGAGATCGTTTCGGGGTTAAGACTAGAGATTACATCACATCGTTAACTCTTGATAAATTGCCGCTCGCTATGCGTCAGAAATACGACGAATTCATTCAAGAAGGAAGTCTTGTTATTATGGAAGGCGCGGTTCTTGATTTGGATTTGGTGTATGATGATTTAGATAAATTCATTACCGAATCTGAGTATGATGTTAGATGCTTTGGATACGACCCGTATAACGCTAAAGCGTTTGTCGAGAGATGGGCACAAGAGAATGGTCCTTTTGGGATCGAGAAAGTAATACAGGGTGCAAAAACAGAATCGGTTCCTCTGGGCGAGCTTAAGACTTTGGCTGAACAAAGACTTTTAGTTTTTGATGAAAAGTTAATGCAATTCGCCATGGGTAATTGTATTGTGCTTGAAGATACAAATTTTAATCGTAAGCTTTTTAAAAAAAGATATGAAGAAAAAATCGATGCTGTCGCTGCTATGCTTGATGCGTTTGTAGCATATAAGCTGAACAAAGATGCGTTTGAGTAGGAGTAGCAAGATAAACAAAAAATAAAAACCATTAAAAGCGTATAAAAAATAATTAGCATGGAGGTAGCACATGGCAGATTCTTTACGAGATCGTTTAAAGAACGCCTGGAATGTGTTTACCAGCAATAGAGAACAAATTTCTTTCGAACGAGATTATGGACGAGTGTCGGTTGGTTTAGGAAATCAAATAGGTTTTAGAAGCCGATCGTCAATGAATGAACGGACCATAATTAATGCTATATATAATCGTATTGCTATGGATGTCGCAGCGGTTGATATCAAGCATGTTCGTGTCGACAATAATGGTCGATATCTAGAAACCATAAAAGGTTCGCTAAATGATTGCTTAACATTTTCTCCTAACATCGATCAAACAGCTAGACAATTATATCAAGATGCAGTTTTAACGATGTTTGAAGAAGGGTCAGTAGCAATTGTACCTACTATAGCGGATAAGAATATTTTAACAACAGAATCGTTTAAAGTGGAATCCATTAGAGTTGGAGTTCCAGTTGAATGGTTCCCGCAGCATGTTAAAATTAGACTTTATAATGAATTGACGGGAATGAAAGAAGATATCATCCTTCCTAAAAGTAAAGTCGCGATTGTTCAAAATCCGTTTTATACGATTATGAACGAATCTGGTTCGTTAATGCAACGGCTTCTTCGAAAGCTAAATTTGTTGGATATTGTTGATGAGCAATCCAGTTCTGGCAAATTGGATTTAATTATTCAATTGCCGTATACGATTAAATCTGAGGCCCGTCGCGATCAAGCAGAGAAGCGACGCAAAACTATCGAAGATCAATTGGCGGGTTCTAAATATGGTATTGCGTATGCGGATGCCACAGAACATATTACTCAGCTGAATCGTTCTGTCGAGAACAATCTTCTTAAGCAGATTGAGTATCTAACCAATCTTGCTTATGGCCAAATCGGAGTAACACCTGAAATTATGAATGGCACTGCCGAAGAAAAGATAATGACGAATTATAATAGTCGTGTTATCGAGCCAATTCTTTCAGCGATTACTCAATGCATGGCTAGAGCATTCTTATCGCAAACCGCTAGAACGCAAGGACAAGACATCAAATACTTTAGGGATCCGTTTAAGCTTATGCCTATTAGTGATATTGCCGAAATCGCCGATAAGTTTACGCGTAATGAAATTGCTTCTAGTAATGAAATTCGTCAAGCTATTGGCATGAAACCGTCCAATGATCCAAAGGCTGATGAGCTTCGAAATGCTAATATTTCTGCACCTGCGGACGAACAATTTTATGACCAAACCGGAGAAGAAATTTCGGAAGACGGTGAGGAATTCGAAGACGATGATGACATGACAGAAGAGGATTATCTAAAAGCGCTAGAGCAATTAGATCAATCTGATGCTGAATTAGATGAAATGGATAAAGAATTATCTCATTCGGAAGATGACGAGCTAATGCATTATGCTAGCCCTTATTATGATCCTGTAAAAGCTCATGAATATTATATGCGTACTAGGGAGCTTAAAGGGCGAACTTCTACTGCCGGTTTAACGGATGAAGGTAAAGAAGCTGCTAGTTATGTTAAAAGTCAATTAGCTGCTGAAAAAAAATCTAAAGTCGCCGAAGCTAGAGCTCAAGCTAAAGCTGATAAGGCTAAAGCTAAACAAAATGCCGCGACTACAAAACAGCATCTTGGTGTGGCATTAGCAGCTCAAACTGCCAAAACGTCTGCCCAGGTTCGATTAATGAAAGCTAAGATGGCCCATGCTTCTACGGAGCAAAAGCTTAAGTATAAAAGTCAAATAGCTTCATTGAAGGCTCAAAACAATAAGATTCGCTCGGCAATTAACGCTAGAATAAAAGCTGCTTCTTCTGCCGCATCTGCTTCTTCTAGCGCGACGTCTAAAGCTTTGTCGGCAAAGATTAAAGATATTAATGCCGACTATAAGCAGCGCCAACAGACTGAGCTCGAAAATATTGTTTCGGACACTTCTTTCCAAAGTACGAAAAAGAGAAAGAAATCGTCTAGTTAAATCATTACGATTTTATTGTGTAATATGAAGAAATATAGATCTCATGTTTAGGCATTAAAATCGATATGATAGATTGTATTATTAGATTCTATAAAATAAGAACGGAGGATAAATTCAAAATGGATGAATCTTGTGATTTTACCGGTTGGGCAACCAAGTATAATGTTCGTTGCGGAGATGGTCGCACTATTCGCCCCGGTTCATTTGCCGAAAATGACGGCGCTACCGTTCCTTTGGTATGGAATCATGGGCATAATAGTATTGACAATGTTGCTGGTAAAGCGTTGTTACATAATATGCCGGAAGGCGTGTATTGCGAAGGTTTTTGTAATGATACACCAACTGGACAGCGTGCAAAAGAAATGCTTAAGCATGGCGATATCACTGCTCTGTCTATTTGCGCTAATAATCTTAAGCAGTCTAATGTTGGTAATACTGATAAGATTGTTACGCATGGTATGATTCGTGAAGTCAGTCTTGTTCTTGCCGGCTGTAATCCGGGTGCATATATTGATTCGGTAATGTGCCATTCTGCTGATGGATCATCTTACGAATCCGATGATGAAGCTATTATTTATAACGAAGATAATAGCGTGACCCTTTATCATGCAGATCAAAACAAGAAAGAAGAAGATATGGCCGAAGAAAAGGTTGATGAAAAATCTAAGGCTGAAGAAAAGATTGATGAAAAATCTAAGGCTGAAGAAACGAAAAATGATTCTACTGAGTCCAAGAAATCCGAGAACGATGAAAAAACAGTTCAAGATGTTCTTGATAGCATGACGGAAGAACAGCGTGCAGTCGTTGACTATTTAGTTGGTGCGGCTCTTGAAAAATCCAATGAAACTGATGAAAATTCCAACGAGGAGGAAGAAATGTCCCATAACATTTTTGATAATACTGGTACCGAAGAAACCGAAACCCTTGAACACGCGCTTGGTATGGACTGCTCTGTTGAAAAGGCAATCGAGGATATGCGTCGCTATGGTAGCTTGAAGCAGTCGTTCCTTGCTCATAACGCTGATATCGACAATCTCATGGGTTCCGATGCTATTGCACATGCTGGTACCGCAGGCACTGATTACGGTATCGGCAACATCGATTATCTTTTCCCGGATTATAAGACCACTTCTGCTACGCCGACGTTTGTCAAGCGTAATACCGAATGGGTCGATCGTCTCATGAACGCGGTTTCTCATACGCCGTTCTCTCGTGTTAAGTCTGTATATGCCAATATTACTGCTGACGAGGCTCGTGCTCGTGGTTATATTAAGGGTAAGCTGAAGAAGGAAGAAGTCTTCCCGCTGCTTAAGCGAACCACTGATCCGCAGACCATTTACAAGAAGCAGAAGCTCGATCGCGACGATATTGTTGACATCACTGATATGGATGTCGTTAATTGGCTCCGCCAGGAAATGCGCATGATGCTCATGGAGGAAATCGCTCGGGCTATCCTCATTGGTGACGGTCGTGCTGATGGTACTGACGACAAAATCAACGAGACGCATATTCGCTCCGTGCTCAATGATGATCCGTTCTATTCGATTAAGGTTACTCAGAAGTATACGGAAGAGCCGACTAATGACGCTTTCGCTGCCGACCTTGAAGAGAACGTTGTCTTCGCATTTGAGGATTATGAGGGCGCAGGTAACCCGCTTATGTTCACTACCCAGCATAATCTGAACATTCTGCTTATGCAGAAGGATAAGATGGGCCGTCGCATTTATAAGACCAAGGCAGAACTTTGTGCTGGTCTTGGCGTTGCGGATATTGTTCCGGTTCAGGTCATGAAGGGGCTTAAGCGTAAGCCTGGTTCCAAGGAGACTGAACTCACGCAGGCTCTTAATTCCAACGATCTTATTGTCGACGCTGTTATTGTCAACCCGAGCGATTACAATGTTGGTACTGACAAGGGTGGCCAGATCGCTATGTTTGACGATTTCGATATCGATTATAACCAGGAAAAGTATCTGATTGAGACTCGCATGTCTGGCGCTTTGACTGTTCCGTATTCTGCTATGGTTGTCGAGCATTACGTCGCTAGCGAGTAATCTGGAGAATTCAAAATGGCAAAATTCTTTGGTGAAGTGTACTATGGCGAAACCGTAGAAAGTGAACCTGGTTCTGGAGTCTGGGATACCGAATTGATTCCTAGAGAATACTTTGGCGATGTAACAAAAACTTATAGGCGTTTGGAAAACAACGATAAAGTTAATGATGATATCGTTTTAAATAATACTATAAGTATTGTGGCGGACGCTTATGCTTTTGAGAATTTTGCCAGAATTTATTGCGTTAATTGGATGGGGACTAAATGGCGTGTAACTTCAATTGAAGTCGCGCCTCCTCGTCTGATTTTAACGCTTGGAGGTAGATATTATGAATAGACGTATGCACCTTCAGAAGATTCTTGAAAAGACTTTAGGGAGTAAATACGTTTATTTTCAACCTCCAGAAAATGTCAAGATGCATTATCCGTGTATTCGATATGAGCGCAACCCGGCTTTGAGTCGATATGCTGATAATAAGCCTTATACTGTTAATGACGGTTATGAGTTAATCTTGATAGATAAGAATCCAGACTCCGATGTTTATTATAAACTTTTAGAACTACCTTTATGCCGTCATGAAAGGCATTATGTTGTTGACGGCTTAAATCATGATGTGTTTTATATCTATTATTAAGGAGTTAACTAATGGCTGAAAAGGATAACAACGTCAGCGTTTATGAATCCCCGGCTGCCACCAAGGCCCTTGCTTGGGATGCTAGTGGGCAGCGTTTTTATGAGAATGGTGTTGATCATGTAGCACTGTACGTTCAGGATT
>ERZ808277.608-NODE-608-length-10308-cov-7.488052_pt1 | contig 10308 bp, 19 predicted proteins | sample MGYA00521240_ERZ808277 | MGnify/ENA primary metagenome ERZ808277 (study PRJEB31516, sample SAMN03275599) | gut metagenome | biome: mammalia-associated habitat; material: feces | host: Papio cynocephalus | place: Kenya | collected 2012-07-17 ... | reverse complement strand
AACCGTTCTCACGCAGCTCCAGGTCACAAAAACAATAAAAAAATACCTACTAAAAAGTAGGTATTAAGAAAGCTATTAAATTATTTTAGAAAGGATTATCTAAATAATGTGATAAAAATATATCTAAATATTTAAAGTCCTCTTTATTATTATTAACTATTTCCCTAATTCTGTATTTGCTATGTGTTTTATTGATATCATAAAATAATAAAGCTTTAATCAATTCTATATTAGCTAATATATGATTATGTGATAGAGTTCCATTGAAAAATCTAAATTCTATTGTATTATAATTATTAAAATTAATACAATGGTAACGTTCACGATAAGTTAGTTCGTTCGCTATTTCTTCAAGTGCTTTCAAGTCTTCATTATAGAAAGGTGACCACCTATTAAAATTATCCTTATTCCTTCTACTATAATCCAATATAAAATCTTTATTATTTTCAATAAATTGTAGTATATCGACCGACTTATTCATTGAAAGTGCATTTCTTGTAATGTGAACGTGTCCTCCACATGAATTGTCGATATAAAAACCTGCTAATTTTAAACAACTTGTAATTTTTGGAATTATTTCATAAGCTACATTAAATGAAAGTGGTTGACTAATAAATTCAAGTCCGTTGTTTAAACTGCCGTCCTGTTCTATATGAAAATAATATTGCCAGTCAAAATCTTTAAAGTTACATATATCGTTAAATTGTTCAATAGCTTCATTTAAATTATAATTATCATGTACTGCCTCTATTTCAAAACCTAAATAAATTCCCTCTTTACTTATTCCTATTTCTTGATATTCACCGTTCCAATTATGATAATCAAATATAAATTGACTTGAACAAGGCGTACAGTCTCCACAATAGTACTCACCGTTTTCATTATAATAGATTAAGTTATCAATGTAATAATTCTCACCACATTCAAAACAACGTTCCCATATATCCCCTCTAGCTTCATAACAAATAGTGTCATTTTCAACCTCTACAGGTTCTTCTTTAGACAATTCATATTCATTATGATAGTCACAATAAAACATATAAAACCTATGTGAGTTATCATTTATGCAATCTATACAGTCGCTAAAGATATTAAAATAATCATTTTCATATAAATTATGATATTCTTCTAAATCATATATTTGAAAGTCCTCTATTTCTTCATTTTCTAATAGGTCTAATTCCCACTCTAAAGCTTTTATTACTTTACATTCTTTACAATTGCAACCTCTTATTTCACCTTCTATAAATCTACTTTCAAAGTAATTATTTTCCAATACAGTAGTAATGTTTTTATTAAACATATATAAACCTCCTAATAATTATATAGTAGGGAATTTTTGAGGTATTCCCTAAAACCTGTAAAATATACTTATTTTAAATTTTTACCTAAATTTGATATATTTAAATTTGTCTCCTTATAATAACAAGTTATTACAAGATTTTTGTTGATATCATAGATAATAATTAAATTAGCTTTATAACCTTCTATATTGTATTTTTGGCGACTGCCAATTTTTATAATTTGTTGGTCGCCTATTTCTTCATAAATTAATATTTTTCCATTATTTAAAGTATCTAAAATTTTCCAACGATTAATAATATATTTATTTCTTTTTTTTGAATGATAGGTTCTTGTATATTTATTGACCATTCTTGACTTATCAAGTTTTTCTTGTTGTTCTAAAGATAAATCTTTATAACGATATTTCATGTAAAACCTCCTTTTTTAATAATGTTGTTAACCTATGAATTGATATAAAATCAATCCTATAAAGTTTAATATTATTCCTATTTTACCAACTAGATTTATAAATTTTTGGTTATCCACTTTGTAACCTCCTACATATTAGGGATTATTACGAACGCTATATCTATATATATAACCATACCTAATACTGTTAATAATCCAGTTGCCATTACACATTCAAATAAATTTTCTTTTATTGCTTTCATTCCTTTTTTTATTCCTTTTAATAATTTTTTCATTTTTTAATTTCCTCCTTTTATCTTATGTTTTATTATACTTAAATTATATCAGTTTTTAATAATGTTATCAACTTAAATAAAAAAAGTATAAATCAATTAGTTTATTAATTATTAAAACATATATATAAAAATGTTTAATAAAGTAAATAAAAACATTAAAAGCATTTATTTTTATTAAGTTTAAAAATCAATTTGCATAATTGAATTTTTTTTAGAAATATTTGTAAGTTATTTTTTATATATTTACTTTACAATTGATTAATGATATAATAATTGCTATACAGTTGTAAAAATACTAAAAAGATTATAATAAAAATAAAGTATGAAATATAACGATTGATCAATTCGTACGTCCTATTGTATAACATTAACCGTTATTACTTGTCTATCGTTCACTATATAGTGAACGATAACGGATTATATAGTTCGAAATGTATGTGCTACCGCAAGATTCGACCCTATTCGACCCTATTCGACCGTTGTATATGCCCGTATAAGCGCTTTTAAAAAGTTCGCCTTGTATTTATACCTTTGTTTTAAAAGCTTTAAATTAGCTTATAAACGCTTATATAAGATTAAGCACACGCAAATAAACAAGTAACAACAAGGATTTTATGCAAGTTGGTGATTGATACTTGCAATTATTATGCAATTTATATGCATAGGATACACTATACAATTTATATACTTATGTATCAGAAATACAGTATAGATATATATGTACTTGAAATACAATTTATATATATTGTTTATGAAATACAATTTATATACTTATGTATCAGAAATACAATTTGAGTAAATTGTACGCATCAGGAGGCTGCGTGAGAATGGTTCTCAACTGATACCGGACCTCGAATTGAGAATAGTTTTCAATTGATAATCATTTTCGTTTGAGAATAATAACCATTAATATTCAACAATGATTATGAATACAGTAAGCAATTGAGAATGGCCTCCAAGTGAGAACAGGTACGCAATTGAGAATGTATTTCAATTAGTATCTAAAATCATTATTGTTATCAACTAATTATAATTATGATAATCGTTTTCAATTAATATCTATTCTAATAATCGTTTTCAGTTGACTGTAAGCATCAGGACTAAATGAGAATCGTTTTCAATTAATAATAATAATCATTCCATAAACTTATTAATAATCTATCTTAATATAAAATAATTATCATTATCATTATAATTTGATAGTGATTATCAATTAATATTTTCAGGAATATATAGTATGTATTATATATGTATTAGAGTACATTAATTAATATATATTTGTTATATAGTATAGCATAGTATTTGTTATGTAGTGTTATATATACGTTATATGTGTTATACTATTGTATATGTAGTTATTAAATAGTATATATAATATATATTATATATAGTTATATGTGTTATGCAAGTGTTATATAGTGTACTATATATATGGTTATATGTGTTATATGTGTTACACTATTTAATTGTATGTTTTATTGCATTATATATGTTATATAATACATAGTAGCATACTATGGAATAGTATAGTATATGAATATATGAATATATGCGCATATGAATAAATGAATATATGTGTATATGTAGCTTTACATTTTTGTTAACTTTTTGTTGGTGAATGGTTGACGTTTTTTTTAATGGAATATGTGAATAATTGTTCATATGTGAGTTTTTAGAAGGAGGGAAAAAAGAGGGAAATATAATTGCTTTTTTATTTCCGTGGAAATATTTTTTTAAATTTAATAGTTATCATTATGATAATTTTTTGAGCTTCTTAATTCCTTTTTGGAATGGATTTTTTTATTATCATATTGATAATAATTTTTTTATTTACAGGGAAATAATTATTTGATAATCATTCTCAACTAACAACGTCTGATAAGTATTATATTATCAGTCATTAAGGGGGGGAGGATACATAATACTTGCGAATGATAATCATTTTCAGCTGTCTAGCCACTACATTCAAACACCATTTTTTTTAAACACCCATTTCCCCCACAACAAACAACATTCCAACACTCAAACACTCCAACATCCAAATCCACCTCATGTAACCCTTAACATTCCAATAATTACAATTAAATGTATTCAACAAGAAAAGAGACACAACCAATACATACAGTTTCCAAATATAACTAATTACAATGATATAATCCTTTATTAATATAAGACATTGTATATAATGGAATATTTAAACACCAATAAAAGCAACAAAAAAGATATTAAAGGGAGGGGAGGGGTGGTTTGCATATTTATTTTTGGTGTTTTGAGAAATGACCTTCTGTATGCCATTTTGAGAAGCTAATTACAATAAGTTAAACATTTATATTAAGAGTAAATTTGAAGCACTTTAAAACGGAAATAAAAAAGGGCAAAAAAAATAAAGGAAAACATTTTCAGCTTTCCTTTCAAATATTATCTCAAAAATCCATTTATAATTTTATTTATTATATCTATTTCATTTAAAGAGACTTCTATTTCTTCTTCTACATCATTATCTAATAATATTTCAAGTCCATCAAGATATCTTACATTTGATATTCTAATAATTTTTATAGTATTTGTGTTATTTATTTCTAACCATAATTCTTCATTCTCTACTCTTTTTTCCCAACTATATTCATCTTTCTCATTTAATTGATGCACATAGCATAATCCTATCCCCTGATTAAAGAGACATATTTCACAAGGTTGATTCTCTAAATTAAATAATAATTTTCTAACCTTATCTGCTACTAGAAAATAATTGCTTTTAACTGTTGTTTTTGTAGTTATAGATGTATCACATATCGAACATATTGAATCATCAAAAAGAATAGTGTTATTCATACTTTGTATAATTCCTTCAATCTCTTCTAGCTTCTTTAAGTTATTCGTTAGTGTCGCCATATTTTACTCCTAATATATTCCTAATCTTTTAAGTATACGTTTAGTTTCTTTCCTCATAGCATCATAGCCACCTTTATGCTTTGCTCTTCTTTCACGCATATATTTTATTCTTTTCATATCACCACTCCTGATCTGACCCATATTTAATTTTAATATAATGACCGTTCTTACAATAGTACACATGCCCTCCCTTACGAGAGGAATACTTATATCTCCAAGGCTTACCACATTTAGAGCATATACCATGATTCCATTTTTTTTCTTCAAATCTTATAAAAATCACACATAAAACTATATAAGAAATTATAAGTCCCATTATATAATAAGGCACTAAAACATCCATTATTAATCCTCCTTTTTAGATTTCATAAACATTCTATTAATTATCTTATTAGAAATATTACAGATATGTCCTTTCTCACATACATAAGTAACATCTCCATTATTACTAGAATAATAAAATGCCCAAGGTTTGCCACATTTAGGACAGACACCTTTATTCCATTCCTTTATTCCAACATACATTAAAACCAAATAAAGAATTATATAAATTATAATAAAAACAGCGACCATATAAAACATTATATAAATCATCGTTTATTTTCTCCTTCTTTGTTTTTCTCTTTTTAGTTTATTTCTTAACCTTATTTGCTCTGTTCTACATTCTCTACAATAAGATTGTGGAACTCTCTTTCCATTAGGTCTAAATCTATACCCAAATAATTCTATTATTTTATTTTCACCTAAAGCTAATTTACCACAACAAGGACACTTTGCATATTTTCCATGAGACATATTACATTTCCTCCTTGAAATATCTTGCATCAATTTCGTACTCACCATTAATAGGATTACTAGCTAACTTCATTGCCATTCTATAGAACTCTCCAATAGTAGTATCATCAGATATATTTTTTATTTTATATTGCTTTCCGTCAACATTAAATGATAAACTGTATAAATATACACCTTTCCCAAGAATTGATTCCATATTATCTAAACTAAAATTTGCAGCACTCGTAATTTTATATTTCATATTATCACTCCTTATATTATTATAAATCTATCAATCATGAAATAATAATTTTCATTTAAATACATAAAAGTATATGTCTCTTTAGAACAATCCTTATATAATAATCTTGAGTCTGTAGGTACAATCCATCCATAACCACCATGTTCGGATTCATTATATAAAGGAGTACTATTAGTAGCATATTCTTCTAATTCTTTTAAATCAACATCTACAAGAGTACAAAATTTGTTATATGGGTCTCTGGGATTAAAATCTTTATAAAAATGTCTTATAAAAACAGCTCTCACATTATCACTCCTTTACACTATAGAATACATTATATTTTTAGTACACCCATTATTATTAACGTATACTTTTTTAATCAAGTTATTTTCTTGAAGAAAATCAGTTATCTTTGTTATTTTATCTAAGTTAGCTGCGCTTTTTGAAGATAAACCTATATTATCGCATATATAATTTCTAGTAATTATTTTATCTTCATCTTTACATAACATCTTTAATAATAAATAAGTTTTTATAGTAGAAGAATCCCTGTTTTTTAATAATATTTTAATAATGTCGTCATCTACTAAAATATAACCTTTATTTTTTTTATTACTATAAGAAATTGTGTATGTATTTTCTTTTTTTATCTTTTTTACTTTAACTAATTTTTTGTATGCTACAGACATTTTAACTAAAGACTTATATGTAGTTAACCAAGCCTTATTGCTGATCTTTTCTATGTCCTCTTTTATACTTTTTATGTGTTTACTATCTATCAGTATATTCCTTTTCTTTAAATCATTTACTCCAAAATAAGAAGCTACCATTAAAGCATGATAATCGCAGTTTTTATCTCCTAGAAACTCTTTTTCAATTATTACTGGTATTTTTCTCATAATATAACCTTCCTTTCTTTTAACACATTCTTATATCTTCAAATTTTAAATCAAAATACCTCTTAGCTATATTAGGGTATTCTTTTTCAAATTTCTTTAAATATCTATAGGAAGATGCAGTATAATCACAGAACTCCCTAAATGATTTTCTTTTAAAAAGGCTTGGTTGATTACACCATCTAGCCAATGTTATATACATTCCCCTCATTTCGGACCGCTTATATTCATTATATCTCATGATATATGGTACACAATTATATTTCATTAATATCTTTATTCTCTCAAATGCTCCTGCTATATCTGTTACATCTTGTGATTTATATGCAACTAAAACATATAATCTTGCTTGTTTTTGATTATATTTGCGCCATATTCGTAATTTATTTTCAATTAACTTCTTATCTGTTATATCATCAAAAGCGAATGTCCAATCATGATGATATTTCATCGTTGTTAAAATTTCTGCTTTTTCCTCTGTCATTAGCCGTATATCTAACCCTTGTCTAAATTCTATAAATTTATTAGTAGCTTTTAATTTTTCCAATTCTTCTTTCCATTTAGGATAAGCTAAAAAATTGTCATCCCATAAGTAAATAAACTTCCTATCTTTATCTAAAAATTCTTCTAACTCTGAATGTTTAAAGGCTCTATCATACTTTCTATTAATGCAAAAAGGACATTTCCTAAAGCAACCTCTAGTAAGAAACCCAATAGAGCCATCTTTATAATCTTTAAATTTAGAAGGTCTAATTCCTCTACTTATTTCTTTTTGTATGTAATTATCATATAAATGATAATCTGGCATATGATGTTCTATTTCATAAGGAAGGTCTTTAGCATTTATTCCAAAGAATCCAGTTCCACCAATCTCTATATTATCATATATTGATAAATCAGGAGTATTAGTAAAATCAAATACTTTAGAAATAAACACTCTATCGTACTTAGGAATGTCGTCATAAGACTCTAATAATGTTATATCATTCTTATCTTTATAATAGCCACTAAGTTTCATTAATGCTAAATTAGGATGTTGCGAACCATTATCCAATAGATCAGCATCAATTATTCCTATATTCAATATAACATTCTCTCCAATCTAATCAAATAAATCTTTATCATCTAAAAATTCAATATCATTACCATTTAAAATATGTATATTATCTAAATCATCTTCTTCGTCATCTATATATTCCATTTTCAAAACTATATATCTGTTATTATCATAAAATGCTCGTAAAGTACTATTATTTTCAACCATATCGTTTATATTTGCCTTTAGTATATTGTTTTCTTGCAATTCTTTGAGTAAATTATCATATCCTTGCACATAAACTGCTCTCATAATTATGCCTCCTTGGACTCCTCATTAATTCGCTCCGTTACTGAAACAATATGTTCTTTTCCTTTCCATCTTACGGTTTCAATTTTTTCATACCAAGCATCTGTAATATTTGCAGCTCTAAGTTCTCCGCTACCATCGTCAAATTTAATATTTTCTAAAAGATAATTCATAAATATATTTGCTGTCTCGTCTGATTCTGCTTTAAAAAAATCTACATATTTTGTTTTACCTTCTTCTTCTGTTACAACAACATAATGATATAAGTATTCTTTCATTTAATCACCTTAATTAACTTTAATTTTAAATTCACTAGCCTTTAAAGTTTTATCAACTTCAACAGGAATTCCTTCAAAAGAAGATACAAAAGAAAATTCCGTACATTCTTTATCTGTGACATGCTGCCAATTATCTGTTATAATTCTTTCATTATCTTCTTTACTTATACAGATTGTTATAGAAGCATCTATTCCATTGTGTGTTTTTAAATAATCCTCTGCTTCTACAAAAGCTCTAAAAATATTTAATAATTTATCCATTATTTATCACCCCTTTTGGTATTATATCATAATTATCAAATAAAAAATTCATTATACAATTAATATTTACTTCTAAAGGGCATATTCTATCACATTTTTTATTTTCACAATAGTTAACGAATTTTTTTTCAAAAACCTCTTTACTTGTTAAATTTTTTATTTCATTAATATTTATTTTTCCTTTACCATCATACTCAAAAATACATAAACATTTCTCTTTACTCATATTATCACTTCACTTTTTCATTAATATTCATATATGTATATACATCACAAGATGTTGTAACTATATTAATTTTGCTTCCAAACAATCTCTCTAATACATAGTCTACATCATCTATCAGTATTCCATTTTCAATTTTTCTTCCTTTAAAAGATTCTTTGTAATTTGGAAATTTTAATTTTATTGGATCAGGAATATCGAGACCTATTTCTTCCGCTCTCTCTTTAATTAATTGCGCTTGTTTTTCACTATAACAAACTATAGGACATTGTGATTCTGCGGATTTTTTTATTAAAAACATTGTTTTACCTTGTCCTCTATCCATTTGTACTATTTCCATTTCCTTTACTCCTTTCTATAAAATCAACTTTATAAGCTTCCCAACCGAATAATATACTAAAAAAATAATCTAATGGAGATTGGTTAAGGTTCATATAGCCTTTAAATATATAAGTATTTTTTGTCCTTTCAAGCCATACAAAATCGCCATTTATTACTCTAGGAAAAATATTATAACAAGTACGAACTTTTATATCCCCTTTTCTAGGAATATTTAGTTTAAATTTCATATAATAACTCCTTTCTTAAAGCTTTCATTATTCTACGTTCTTTCATGGCTAATGTACTCCTTTTCATTCCTAAAGAATCCGCTAATTGTTGTTGCGTACATTGTTTATATCCATTTAATCCATATCTTTTTTCTATTAGAACCTTATTATCTTCCGATAAAGTATTTAACAATTTATTAATTAAATCTTTTGTTTCGCTTATTCTTATATTTTTATCAAAATCTACTTCTTCGTTTATAAAATTTTCAAAAGAATATTCATTTTCGTCATTTTTAAAAAGTTCTCCATTTAAAGAAAGTGCTTTAACATTTTTCTTTTCCTTATTAAAAGCATTAATTAATTCATTTTCTATACTTTTATAAAAGTAAGAAATTGACTTCATATCTTTAGAGAGAGTTATTTTGTTTATTGCTTCCATAAGTCCTAACATTCCTGTTGCCATTAAGTCCTCTTTAGTATAATTGTTTATAAAAAAATTACTAGATATACTCGCTACTAGGGGAGTGAAATTAGCAATTATAGTTTCGTAATCTTTATTTATTAAACAATTATCTATCTCTTTTTTAGATAAATATTTACTCAACAAATCACCTCTCTTTTAATTATCTCTATATTATTAGTATATCCATTTTTGGAATTTTTATACAATTCAGAAAGAATTTGCGAGCTAACTCTGTCAAAAAAATTAAATTATTGAAAACAAAATTAACGTCCGATAATTAAGGATTCACCAACTTAGTATTATTTCAAATAATGGGTATGTTGAACTTCAAATAGTAGATATATCGAACTTCAAATAATAGGGCAATAATATATTTAATATATATTTTTATATATT
>ERZ808277.607-NODE-607-length-10322-cov-2.986364_pt1 | contig 10322 bp, 23 predicted proteins | sample MGYA00521240_ERZ808277 | MGnify/ENA primary metagenome ERZ808277 (study PRJEB31516, sample SAMN03275599) | gut metagenome | biome: mammalia-associated habitat; material: feces | host: Papio cynocephalus | place: Kenya | collected 2012-07-17 ... | reverse complement strand
AGAGGTCCGAAAGATGAATTTTGGACTATCGAAATATCTGATTATTTAGCTAAAAAAGTGATAGAACAATTATAAATAGTATGTAAAACATTTTGGACTGCACGTTTGTTATTCCCATAACAGACCAAATATTGTTGGTAACTAGCAGATAATTAGTTGCAACTTGCCGCATTGGGGGAATTGCTAGACCCGACAGATTTAAGCTCTGTTTTCCATTTGGAAGTATCGGTTGGAGTCCGATATGCGGTACAATGATTCTTTAAACTTATTCATTAACCTATTAGCTCGTGAGAGTGTGATTGAGAAATTGAAATTTTTCATCAGAATCATATTGCTTGTGAAAGTAGTATGATTTACTTTGTTTTTTTTTTTCATAAGTATAATTTATAAGTGATTAATCAATTAACTTATAAATATTTATGGTAAAAGAAAGTGAATTAGTAAGACAAACTAGAGCAAGAAACAGTTATAATAGAGATGTTGTAGGTATGGGAACTTAGATAGTTCTTGATAATATGAGACATCCTAGATAGAAATCTGTTGATAACAATTTTGCTTCTAGTACATTAGGATTAACTATTACTGGTTAGAATCAAAGAAATCAATAGTGGACTAATTAGTAGATGAATAGAGTTAAATAGATGAGTTCTAAAGCTAATAAGGATGCTAAGTAGTATAGACAAAAACAATCTAATTACAACTATAGACTGTTAGCCAAACATGGTGCAAGTTATGATATAGCAGGTGCTATAGCTAAACAATAGGAGTTAGCGAAAAATGGTTATAAAATAGCTGTTGATGGAGATTGGGGAAAATAGAGTGAAACTGCTTGGCAAGATTATTAGAAAAAGAAAGATTTAACTAAGTAGGATGCAACTGATAGTAATATTCTATATAGTATCGGAGCTAGCAAGTATCCTAAAGTAAATGTATCAGATGCAGTAAAAGGAATAGCTCATACTAACAACATCTTAACTAATGAAGTGTATAGAAATGTAATTTCTCCTATTGCTGAATCTATATCTCCTAGATATGGTATTCCAGCAATAGGATATTTTAGAGGAGTTATAGATTCTAATAATCCTCTAAATACTATAATAGGAGGGGCTAATTGGGAAGATTCTATGTTTGGTCCAAAAATGAGAAAAAGATTTGAAACTCGTATTAAAAATGGACAATCTACATATGAAGGAACTTCAAGAGAAGGCTCTGCAGCCAACGATGATATTGATTACGCTTTATCTAACTTCATAGGTGGATATACTAATCACAATAGAGAAAGAGGTACAGATACCTATGATTGGAAGAATTATGGAACATTCGATGATGCAACTACTAAATTTAGAAAGAATGCAAAATATGGATTTCATGGAGTTGTGTCTGGTATAAAAAATATGATGGAGTGGGCTGCTCCATATATAATGGTAGCTGAAAAAGGAGAAAGTAAAGCAGTTCATTAGAATACTGGAAAAAGAGTAAAATCTTTTACAGATGACGAACTAGCTAAAATAAATAAACCTTGGTAGTCTGCACCTAAAATAGAATTAAAGGTTAAAGAGAAATAAAGATATGATTAAAATTGGTATTTGTTTAAGTCTTATAGCTATATATAGAGTTATAAGAACAAAGAACTTTTTGTATTTACCAATAGCATTAAGTTTCTTACTATTTATGCTGTTAGGATTAAATGCAAATTTGGAATTAGCAACTACAATGCTAGCAAACCAAGAACAATTAAGTAGTGAAATAGCTACTAAAGTAACTAATGATGCCTTATTATGGCTATGTGTGTCAAGTGCATTATTAATAGTCATTAATAGATTTGAATATTTCTATTTAGCTATATTAGTATTCTTATTTATTCCATGTCTATATAATTATGACTATTTTAATAGCTTATTTAATTTATGTTGTGGAGTGATGTGTGTCTTTGCAATATTTACAGATATAAGTTATTTAGATAGTTGCACATTAGTAAATATATATGGTCAGATAGGCATAGTATTTATAGGCACAATATTGTTATTAATTAAAACTATAAAAAGATTTAATTTTTGGTCAATATTTAGTTATTTGCATATAATTATAACTTGGTATTGTTTATGCAGATTAATAAATCCTTTTATAGGATTATCTTTGAAAAAATCTGCACAGTTATGCGTTAGCTTATTATATGATTATTCAATAAATGTAACATATAATGAGCTAAATATAATGATATTTGTTATATGTTTTATAGGTAACTTATTAATTAGTAGGATATTGTATAAATTAATTTAAGGCTATATAGCAATACTAGTATAAAAGCATGTCCAGATGCTCAATCACTGGAATAGGCTGTCTGAGGCTATCCGTTATGGCAGTATGTGGTGGCACATAATCAACTAACTAGGTTTAGACATTTAGTAAGTGTAAATGTCATTTACGTGGGATTCGTAGTGGAATGTGTAGCTCAATTGGTAGAGCACTCCTGAGGAGGGGTTGGTAGTTCGAGTCTGCCCACATTAACTAATTATTTAATATTTATAGATTATGGAAGAAAGAAATTTAACAATTAACTTGCAGGAAGCAAGAGAGTGGTACAAAGGAACTATTAAGGAGTTACGCGATTTAGCTCTTAAAACTTTTAGTAAAGACGAGCTTGAACCTCCTCAGTGGCAAAGCATTAAGACTTGGAGAGATGTATTAAAGACTCTGGGTATTTCTAAAGATATGACAGGTGCTCTTCCTGCTAGAGCTTGTTACGCTGCAAGAGTTCAGATGATTAGAGAAGCTCTCAATAAAGGATGTGATTTGAATCTCTGGAAAGGCAAAATTTGGTATCCATATTTTAGAATAGGTCCAAAAGATAATGTAGAACAAAACTCTGATTTTATTTGTGGTAATGTTGTAGTGGATGAACCTCAACCAGGAAATGAAAATAAGTTGCTCCTGGTGGGCGGTGGCGCTGATTACGGTTCCTGCACCGGTCTCGGTTGTTTCTATTCTTATAACGGTGTTGGTTTGTCTGATACTTATTGTGGGTCATTAGGTTGTGCTACAAAAGAAATAGCAGAACATTTTGGTAAATATTTCTATTTCGAGATATTAGCATCTTGGTTTGGAAATAAAGTACATAGAGCATAATATGGAATATATTGAATATTTACTTAGGATGTATGCTCCTGAAATAAAAGAAGCTAAGGAATTAGACTCTATAATTGAGGAGCTTGATAAGAAATTGAGAGTTCAAATATAACGTTATTGAATACTTTTATGATTAATGAAATTTTAGGTTCTTGTAAGACTGGTTCGTGAGAATAGGTCTTCCATTATTAAGCAAGTATATGTGAAAAACTATTTAATAGCTGGAGAGCTAATAATACTCAAAGTACCTTGGTGGCAAGTTGCAACGCCTGATTGAGTTCGGGAGGAGAGGAAGTAACGACCCTCAGGTACGTTTTTACATCCGTGCTTAACTCAGTAGGTTAGAGTTCCAAGCTTATACCTTGGCGGTCGGGGGTTCAAGTCCCTCAGCACGGACAATAGGTAAAGAAGAGTCTAATTAGTTAAATCTAGTTAGGCTCTTTTATTGTTTAATTAAATAACACATTAACATATGGATAAAATAAATAAATTTATTGATTCATTAGAGTCTCTTGAGAAGTTTGCTCTGAAAACTGAAGTAATTAAAAGGTTTCATATGGAACCTGATTATGTTATTAAACATGATGAATATGGTTACTATACTGAATCCATTTATATACAACTAAATTCCTTACGCTTTGAAACTTACACTATGGCAAATTTAGCATATTGGATATATATAAGTATTATTAATACCGGACAGCCTCCTATAGATGCTATTAAATATATATTTAGAGTTTTAAACTTAAAATCAAAATGGACAAAGTAAATTTAAAAATTGGAGACATCTTCTCTCAAGCGTGGAAAGGTTGCTCTAAACCTATGTGGTTTAAGATTCAAGAGATAGACAGAGCAACTAATTATATCTTAGTAGAGTGTCATTCATTTGATGGACATAATGTATTTCTTGAACCGTGGTCTTTAGATTCTACAGAAGCAGGATTTAAGATTGGTGATTATAAATTAGTTAAGTAGTTATATGGTAACATTCTTAATATTTATAGAAGGTATTATTTTCATAATATTATTTTTATCATTGTATTTAATTATAAAATAATTATGTGTTGGAAATTTCATGGAAAAGCTAAATCAAAAGTAACCACAAAAGATTTAACTGTTTATAAAATAGTTAAAAATGCTACTAGTAGACAATGTGAATCTTATTATCAAAAATATATCTATAATTTAGATTTACAGCCATCAACTATTATCGTTCCAGATAGGTACACAGAGAATTTAACTACGATACACGAGGGTTATCATAGTTATCAAGCTATTGAGAATGTAACTAACCCAAGCGATATCCTTGACTATAGACTATTTAAATGGAGTGGGGAGATTTATGCTATATATAAAAAGAATACAAGTATGTATGTTGCAACATTTATAATACCTAAGAATACTAAGTATTATATAAATGAATGGGGCGATATAGTTTCAGAACAAATTAAATATACTGGTAAATTTTTAGAATTATGAAAAATTCAGAAAGATATAAGCTAATAGACGATTTAACTAAGCAAGCTTCTGAAATTAAAGATAAACTATATGAAATAATTTGGGAAGCTCAAGAACCTGATAGAGAAAATCATTTTGATTCCTTACCAAAATCAGAACAAGTTGCACTTACAGGATTACTTGTTGATGCTAGTAACTTGACTCAGGCTCTTACATTATATATTAGTTGGTTTAAAAAAAGGTAAAACTGGAAATTGGTCTAATGATTACTAGCAACTAATGGCTAGATTCACTATGATGTTGTAATAGTATGTAAGTGGGGTTAAACCAGTATAAATAAAACCCAAATTGCAGAAACCATAGGTAGTTGAGTTATGCCTCTCAACTTTGTAGACAAAAGGCAACTGGGGAGTATGGCGGAATAGGTAGACGCACCAGATTTAGGTTCTGGTATCAGAAATGATGTGCGAGTTCAAATCTCGCTACTCCTACAAAGAGGAGTTACCTACATAGTCGCGAATGTATAGGATAGGTAATAAGACGAAAAAGTAACATAACAAATTAATAGTTATAGGTTAAAGCTTTCCTATTATATAGTCATTAATAAGACACGCCAATAAATATAATAGGTTATTAGTAAAAGCGAATACATCAAGTAGTTTAAATACGTTCGATTCGTATTGCTCCTCCAAAGAGTCTTTGATAGATGCTAGGTTTCAGTAGGAGTGTATTAGCTATTTAGTTAGTATACTCTTTTTATTAACACACTAATTTAATTTAATTATGAATTCAATAGAACTATGTAAACAATTAGATGAACTTACTTTAAAAAGAGACGAACTAGGTAATGAAATTGAAAAAATAGAAAAACAAAGAGCAGAAATTAAAAGAAAGTTGCAACCTAAATTAAAGGGAGAGTATTTTCAAGATTTTTTTGGTTACTATCATGTATTACAAGATACTGAGGATAAAGTTGACTATATTTATGTTAGCGGACTTAGTGCAATAAATTTAGTACGAGGAGCAGATAAACTCCATTTTAACCCAGAATCTTCAAATAAGGAAACATTTGATGAGGTTCTTAATTCAGCTATTAATTATATAAATAAAGTTAATAATGAGTGATTATTCAACAATGCAAATTAAAGATTTAGAAGAGCTTAAAGAAAGACTTCTAAGTCAAAGGAGTAATTTAGATAATACTATTGATGAGGTAATACAAAGTATAAAAACTAAAAGATTACAACTCAATGAAAAATCTCTCTCATTAAATCCTTATTATAAAGATAGGGCTGCATATCTAAAAGTAACTATTAATAACAACTCTTCTTTTAGATACAATGTAGTTAAAGTCAGCCCTGCTGGTAAATACCCAAGTATTACACAGTTTGATTCAGAAGATATTGACTTTTTAAAGTATTACAAAATGTGCACTAAATCAGAATGGGATAGTGCTATAGATAGATTTAATATATGGCTTAAAGATTCTAATTTAAAAGTTGAAGAATTATGATTAGTCCCGTACAAGCCCGTTGTGATGCTTTTGTTTATTTAGAGGAAAAGTATTCTGAATTACTAGATGAGGCGGATAAACTTATTAAAGAAGAAGTTTCATTAGGTAATTTTAAAGCAGAAATATCTATACCTAAATTATCTGCACATGAACAAGAACAGTTTAAAAGATTGCTTGAGTATAATGGATATTTAGTCCATTTTCACTATCAAAAAGATAACACATTAATTGTAGAATGGTAAACAAAGATTTTATTATGACAGCCTGCATTAATGATTTAATGTCAGGCATACAAGTAGAAGAAATAGCTGATAAATACTTTGAATGTGCTACTTTGGAGTTAAGAGACCAATTAATATCTGAATTAGTTACACTTAGAGAGATGTACGAAGCTAGAAACATAGTTAAATCTATATTAAAATGATTAAAGCACAAGAAGCAAAAAATATAACTAGGTCTGTTGAATTATCAGAGGAAATACTTAATAAAATAAGTATTGCTATAATTACAGCAGCTAGTAAAGGTGAATATTCAGTAGATATTTTTCCTATATTATATCCATTATGTCCTGATAATTATATTACATATTTTAAGGAATTGGGATATGAAGTAGAAACCAAACAATTTGGTAAATATGGTATATTTTTATCTTGGGGGTAAAATATGAGAAAATTTAAGAATATAATGAGTATTATTGGCTGGATTCTTGCAATATTTTTTGTAGGACAATGGATTAATGCCAATCACAAAATAGATAAATTACAGGAAACTATAACTAGACAAGGGTTCGCTATTGAATCTCTAGAGAAACAAAAGAGTTCTGCTATTTATACTCCTAAATATTTAGATAGTATTCCTGATTATGATTAGGGCAATTGTATTGGGAATAATAGTAGGATTAATAATTATGATTCCTTTTGTTCTTTTGTTTTATTACGATAAAAAGAAGTACGGAACATTATAAAAGTAAATAATATGTTAACGTTATATTATATTTTAGAAAACTGGGATAAATTAAAAACTCCCATTGAGGACAGACTTGGTAAAAGATTATGTCAATTCTTAACTATTGAGCAAGCTAAGAAAATAGATTGGGAGATTAAAGACTCTAATTGGAAGCCAAAAGAGTTTACAAAAGAAAATATCCTTAAGCAGCTTGAAAGTGATGTTGAGTTTGGATTTGAAAAAGCTCTAAACAAACGTGGTATTTCTGCAGAGATGATGTATGAGGTAGTTAAAGGGTGGTTAATTATTTTAGAGGACCCTCTTAAGGATTTTGATGACTATCCTATGTATGGACTTCCATTGTTTAAGGCTGTGGCTGTTAAGTATGATTTTTTTAATCCAATAGGAGATGATTTAGGTAGTGAAGATTACTATAATGAAGACTCTTATGATTAATATGTAAAAATGAAACATTATAAACTATTTAATAAAGGCGATAAAGTTCAAATCACTTCAACACACAAAGATGATTTAGATAAGATTGGTATTATTCAAGAAGTTAGAAATAGTTTCTGTAAAATTATGATTCTTAAAGAAGATGGTACTCCAGAACTGAACTGGCAGAATAATAAACCAATTATTTATAATCATACTTATGCACAATTTAAAAAAGTCTAAGAATCTTTTACAGATAATTATAGTTAACAATTGGTTTAGGTCTTTTCGTAGAACATTTGGTGATGGCGGTATAGATCTATTATATGTCAGAAAGCACTTATTTAAAAATATTATTTATGGTAAATATCATAAGGTATGGGCAAAAGAGTACGGTAAATATCCTAAAAAAAAATAAATATACACTGGGATATATGACAATACTTTATTCTGGTAAAATTCTAAAAGAGTTAGAGTTTGCTAAATTATATAAACCTACTCATTATATAGTACCAACTTCTGCAATAAGTTTTACAATGATACCTATTGAAATTCCTATCATGGATTGTATAAAAGCAAATCAAATAATAAACATTAATTATCATAGAAATGTTACCAAAGAAAGGAAAAATTTATAACTTCTTTGATGATGGTAAGATTCGGAGAAGCAGACTATATAAAGCCTATATTAAGAAAATAATTCCTTTTAATAAAGCTAATATTCATCTTAAAATAGCTTTTGTAACTAATGCTATAGACCATGATTGGATATACTCAAGAGATACTTCATACTTTATAGGATGCTATATTCCTAAATACGATGACCATCTTATATGGTTTGCTAGAACTAAAGATGGAGGTTGGTTTAGTATGGATATTCAATCATTTTGGCAAGGTGGTAGCTTAGATGTTAAGGGAGATATGACTAAATGGCTTTTAGAGAATGAAAAAGAATATGCTAAATATTTAGTCAATAAATTGATTAATAAAAATTAACTGTTATGGAAGATAAAGAAGATATTAAATTAAGAAATGAATCAGTAAATGAGTATTATTTACAAGATTTACCTTTCTCTAGTCTTTTAAGACGTTATTAAGCTACTTCCCTGGACTAAATTAATAGTTCAGGGATTTTTTGTTTAATTAGTACTAACGAATATGAGAATAATAAAATTATTATTTCTATCTTTGTTGATTTCATGTGGTCCAGCTACGAAAAATGGAGATGCTTCAAAGTATGATTCCATTTTAAATTATAAAGGTGGAGTAGTAATATCAAGTGGTAGAGATATGAATGATTGTTGGCATCTTAAAATACGTATGTACAATTCCAAAACCAAAAAATATGAAATCAGGGCTATCACAGTTTTTGATGGTGAACAATTTAATGTTGGAGAAACAATAAGATGATGGAAAATAGAATTTACAACATTTGTGAATTATGTGTTAAGAGCTGCAAAGAATCTTGTTGCTCTTTCTGTACTAGTTTTAAAGCCAATGTAAATATTATAGAGGATGATTAAGCTCATAGATTATCCTAACTATGGATATGAAGATGGTAAAGTCTATAATATAAAAACTCATAGAGTCTTAAAAATAATTATAAATGGAGGTTCTAAAGCTATATCTATACGCAATTCAAAAACTGGAAAGTGTAGTAAACATTCTGTAGCTAAAATAGCCTACTGTGCAATTAATAAGTTACCTCTCGATAAAATTCCTAAAAATACTTCATTTGCTTTCAATGAGGATGGAACTGTAAGAATCACTGAATATTCAGAAAGACTAGCTAAAAGAGCAGAAACATTAGCTGATGCTAAAAGAGTCTCTATTAAAAAGATAGATGAGAATATTAGATGGTTAAAGATTCAAAAAGCACTATTACTTGGAGAACTTCTTGAGCAATCACTCTTAGAATTATTAACAGATTTAGCTAATGATGTAGAACCTTATATTCTTAAAGTTACTGCTTCTAAGATACGTCCAGAATTAGCTAAGGATTTCCTATTAGAAGCTGTAGATACTATGTATAAAAGAATGGTTAATGATAAAATACTTATTATTAATCCTAGATGGTATTTAATTAGAACTACTAGGAATTTAATAGGTAATAGAAATAAGCTTATACAATATGATTCCAAAAACAATAAAAGTAAAAAAGAAATCTGATAAACCATTTAAATCAGGTTTATTAGTCAATACAGTTAAAGATATTGCCATTAATCAAAAAGATCCTAAGAAAAGACATGCTTATGTATTCTATGAGGATGATAGTATGGTTAATGTGGATGCGTGTGAAATACTTAATATATAAAGAAGATATTTTGGATAATGATTGATGAAAAGAAAATAGAAGAAGCTAAAGAAGAGATATTCGATAATGAATTTGAACTTTATAGTTACGATATTGAATATCCAGATGGTAATATATATAGAATGTTCACATCTGACCAGCTTAAACGAGCTATTAGTTTTGGTGCCCACTGGGTAATATCAGAGTTTTTAAAGGACTTGTGGCATGATGCTAGTGAAGAGCCAAGAATGTTTGCAGAAGTTGTTGCAGAGGCGAAGATAACAGATAGTATTAAAACCTACATTTCTTTTAAGAAAAGTGGTGCTTTGTTTACTAATTGGGAGGCTTATAGTCGTGCAGCGAATATTACTCGTTGGCTCTACATTGATGATTTACTAGAGCAGAAAGGAGGTGAGTGATATGAAAGAATACAAAGTTGGTGAAGAAATCACATTGGTGGTAAAGGAGGCTACAAGTGACAGCTGTTTAGGATGTGTCTTTACTGTAAGAAAAGAAGGTTGTTGTATGCCACATTTCTATGGCTCTTGTTGT
>ERZ808277.606-NODE-606-length-10329-cov-2.297353_pt1 | contig 10329 bp, 6 predicted proteins | sample MGYA00521240_ERZ808277 | MGnify/ENA primary metagenome ERZ808277 (study PRJEB31516, sample SAMN03275599) | gut metagenome | biome: mammalia-associated habitat; material: feces | host: Papio cynocephalus | place: Kenya | collected 2012-07-17 ... | reverse complement strand
AATGGGATCATCTTTTGCTGATGGTGCTTGGGACAGAGAAAGTGCTGTTTACAGAATTTCTGGTGTGATAACAGTTATTGCAGGTTGGTTCTTAACCGGAATTTGTGCCTTTACCATTGCCTTTACAGTTAACTTTATTCTGTTTAATTTAGGCTTTGTGGCTGCTTTAATTTTAACTCCAGCTGTATTCTGCCTAATTATTTACACCAACTTCTTTAGAAAGACTAAAGCCGAGGTTGCTATTTCTCAGTTAAGTGCTCAGAACGATGAGGAAATCTTACATTCAGTAGCTTCATCAGTTCCTGTTTACTTTACAAAGGATCTTGATTGTTTAAAGAACGCAATGGACGCTTTCTTTGATGATAACGAGTTTGCTTTAAGAAAAGCTCGTAACAAGTCTTCAAATGTAACTGATGCGTTGTCATTAAAGCGTTCGGCTTACTATTCTCTAGCTGTAGGTAATGACACATTGCTTGGCAAGAACACTAAGTGCACAAATGATGCAAAGTTCTTCTTCTATTTAGTATTCTCAAATATGAGAGAGGCAGCTAAATCAGTTAGATACTCTTTAGATCAGGCTGTAAATCATGTGGCAAATCGTCATACTATTTTTGAAGGTGTGATGAAAGAGAGTCTCTATGAGTTAATTAGACGTTTAGATAAACTTACAGAGGATCTGAAACTGATTGAAACTGAACCTAATGCAGAACACTTTGAAACAATGGTAAAACATTGCAAAAAGTTAAATCGTGACATCGATAAATGTCAGTTAGAGTTAGTGGCTATTATTGGTAGAGAACATGTTTCAATGCATTCATCTGAGATGTATCTGACTTTCTTACAGAGTATCCGTGATATGGCAAACAGATACGTAGCTGTAAGTATGCAGGAACATGCTTTAACTGAGATTGTTTTAAGTGGAACTGAAAAAACTCAAAAAGTTCTTGAAACTAAAGATGACTCAGCTGACAGTCAGGCTCAGAGCATCGTCATGGCAACTGCTTTTAGATCAAATCGTGATGATCTTGCAATTTCAGATGATTCTGACGCAGATTTAATTGATTTACCTAAATCTCCAGCCGAATTAGAACTAAATTCCGAAAAAGCTAAATAATAATTTACTTAAAATTCAATATTTAGATCTAACAAAATATACTTTATAGCTCTTATGTATTGTCAAATAATATCAAAGAGCTATAAAATGCAGCCGCGTTCTAAAATCTTATAATATTTTTTGAAGTAACTCATATTCCTTAACACATCTATTAAAAAAATTTTGCAAGATTGACGATAATAATTATGTTTACTTATAGATGTCTTTCTCTATAAGAACGAGTCAGATAAATAATAAAAAAATTCAAAGGAACATACTATGTTTGGTTGGTTTCAAAATCTAGGTGTAAAAGCTAAACTTTTAACAGCCTTTTCTACCGTTATCGTGCTGACTTTAGTAATTTCAGCTGTTTCTTTATATAACCTTGGAAGCATCAAAGGAACTGTTTCTTTTACAGATTCAATCCTTTCGACAAAATACAACCCGAATACAGAGTTAAATTCAGATATCAACGAAGTAAATGATCAGATGTTTACCTTTGTAAGTAACATCAGAGAATTTACTCAGGATAAGAGAAATGCCGTTGATGACAAATTAAACAAGATAGCTCAACAGGTAACTGCTCTTGCACAGAATAATCCATCAGACCTTACAGCATCTGTAAAAGATGATGTGTTATCAGCAATCGATAACTATAAGAATCGTTTAGTTCCAGTGTTAGAACGTAACTTCCAGCCAATGGCTCGTGGTATCTACACTGTTGAAATTTATCCTAAGATGTCTAATGCTCAGAAATCTTTAGTAAAGGTTAATGTTGGTATTTTAGGCGAGATTTTAAATAACTTAAGTGCTTTAAATTCTAATGTTCCTATTGTGGTAGTTACCTTTGTTTCTATTGCAGTGGTTATCATTTCTTTATTTGTAAGTATCTTCTTATCATCAATCTTCGTGGGGGCAATTAAGAAGGCTGTAGGTGTTACATCAGCTTTTGCTAAAGGTGATTTAACTCTAGAAGTTAAGACCAGATTAAAGGATGATTTTGGCGTACTCTTACGCTCATTAGAAGATATGCGTAAAGAGTGGCAGGGTATTGTTGGTGCGATTAAGAGTTCTGAGTCAAAGTTAAATCAGAACTTTGATGAAATTCGCAGCTCAACTGATGCTATAGCAGATTCTGCTAAGTCAACAGAGAATAGAGCTTTAACAGTTGCAGCAGCTGCTGATGAGATGGTATCTACCACTTCAGATATCGCTAAGAACTGTCAGGAAGCTGCAGTTAATGCTGAAGACTCAAATAAGACTACACGTGAAGGTGTGGATAAAGTTCGTCAGACTATCGATGCAATTCAGGAGCAGGTTACTAAGTCAAAGCATGATGCTGAGCAGATCAGATCTTTAGTAGATAGAGCCCAAAAGATTGGTACTATCGTTCAGACAATTGATGAAATTGCTTCTCAGACTAACTTGTTAGCTTTAAACGCAGCTATTGAGGCTGCCCGTGCTGGTGAAGCTGGTAAAGGTTTCGCTGTGGTTGCTGATGAAGTTCGTGCTCTTGCTTCAAGAACCTCAAAATCAACTCAGGAAATCACCTCCATGGTTTCACAGGTTCAGACTGAGGCAAATCTTGCAAATGAATCTATGACTAAGTCTGTTGAATCAATGGATACCTTAGCTGCTGACGCTTCTTCAATTGAGTCATTATTAAATGGCATTATTGAAAAGGTTGAAATTGTAAATTCTCAGATTGGTCAGATTGCAACAGCTGCTGAAGAGCAGACTACTGCAACTTCTGAAATTTCAACCAACATGCAGAGCATTACTAATTCTGCTCAAGGTTTCGCTCAGGAAGTTGATACAACACAGCAAGTTGTTAATACCGCAAATGATAGCGTAAGTGAACTTTCTCAGTTGGTATCAAAGATTAAAGTTTAGTCAAATAATACTTAACTAATAAGAAGCCTGTTTCAATGAGAAATGGGCTTTTTTTATTGTTCAGAGTTGAAGCATGTCTAAAAATAAACTTTGGCCGTATGCTAGAATGCACAAATAATTCTATTTCTTGTTAGTAATAACATAGGTATGTGATGCCAAATATTACGTTCATTATGAACGGAGAATAAGCTATGTCAAAAGCAAACGATGAGAATAACTTTGTAAAAGCTTATGGTGAAAATGAAGTTAGCTTTCAGAATTTTGATGAGAACACAGATCCTCAAGATCAGTTGCAAAACTCTGCTTTTTCCTTAATAAGACAAATTGCAAAAGAACAGGATGAAAAGGAACATCCTGAATCTCTTTTAGGCAATGGTGATGGTCTTAAGGATCATGACTCTGTGATGTCTTTAATCAAAGGACAACATTCAACACCAGTCAATTTTAAACAAGATCCTATTAATATTGCTCATATTGCAAAACCATTGAAAAACAGAAGTTCTCTTATTTCTTTTTTACGAGAGGATAATGATGATGTTGGTTTTGCGGCTCGTGCTCCTATAGACTATCCAAAAGATAACTATTCATTTAACAATCAAAACCGTGCCTTAAAAAACAGCAGCTATTCAGAGAAATATTCTGACAAATACTCAGAAGTTCACAATAATACAAATTATTCTGAAAATACTAAATCTAAAGGTAGATTTTCTGCTTTATTTAAGTCAAATCATGAAACATCTTCAACCAATGAAGATTCTCTACAAGCTATTTATAAGAGATTATTAAAATGCCAGTAATAAGTGTATGTTCACCAAAAGGTGGTGTTGGTAAAACTACAGTAGTTGCAAATTTAGCTTATGCCTTTTCAAGAGCTGGTACTAAAGTTGTTGTAATTGATTTTGATCCTCAAAATGCATTAAGACTATATTTTGGCATGTCCTTAAATGATGAAAGAGGCTTTGTATCTATTCCTGATAAGGACTGGATCAGTGCATGTATCAATGTAGACAAGAACCTTTATATGTTGCCTTTTGGCAAGTCAGATAAAGAGCAAAGACAAGTCCTTGATGATGCTTTAAAAACACCTGACTACTTTAGAACAGTACAAAAATCACTATTTAATAATCCTGATCTTTTGGTTATTGCTGATTTTGCGCCTGGTTACACTCAAGCTTTAGAGTCTATTGCTTCTGTATCAAATATGCAGATTGTGCCTTTACTTGCAGATGCAGCATCAGTGTCTTTATTTTCTCAACTGCTTGCAGGCGGTCTTATGGATGGCCTTGTAGGTGGTGGTCTTGGCTATTACATTATTTTGAATCAGATTGATAACAGAATTAAATTAAATCGAGAAGTTCAAAGCTTTGCAATTAAGAACTTTAAAGATAATTTGTTAGGTATGATCCATCGTGATACTTCAGTAACCGAGGCAGCAGGTCAGCAGATCTCTGTATATGACTATAACAAAAATTCAGCTGCCGCTTTTGATATTGAAGTTATCGCAAGAAAGGTTGCTTCTATCTTAGGCTTTGATGTTAAGAAAGGCACAATGATCATCAATCCATTGAGAAAGCAAAACTAAGAGGGGATAAAAATGAAACATCCTTATCTAACGTTTTTCTTTTTAATAGCGATAGCACTACCTGTTTTAGTTTTGGTTATCGTAGCTCCAATGAGTGCACACAATCAGTTTATCTTTGGATTAAGTATGATAGGTGCTTGTCTTATTGCTCATTTCTGTTCTAAAAAGCACTTCGTGTCATTCTGTATCATGATGGTTGCTGTTGTCGCATACATGGTGTATATTGTTTGGACATTAGTATGATTGCGACCGGGAGGGTTTCTTTGTGAGTCTCTCCTGGCTCTTATAAAAAACTAGAATAAATGGAATTTGCAAGTAAAGGATATTTTCTGCTGCTCCTTCTGCTGATACCTTATATATTATGGTATTTCCTTTATAGGAAGAAGAATGAACCGACGATGCGCATGAGCGATACCAAGTCGTATCTTTATGCGCCCAAGAGCCTGAGGGTTCGACTCATTCATCTTCCGATGTTTCTCAGGTGTGTCTGTTTCGTGCTTATCGTCTGCGCGATGGCTCGTCCTCAGACACATAATTCATGGGACAACAAGACGGTGGAGGGAATAGACATCATGCTGGCGATGGATGTTTCGACTTCCATGTTGGCGGAGGACTTGAAGCCTAATCGTATCGAGGCGGCGAAAGATGTTGCGCATGAGTTTATCTCGGGCAGACCTAACGACAACATTGGCTTGACCATCTTTGCAGGCGAGGCTTTTACCCAATGTCCTATGACGACGGATCATTCCAGTTTGCTGCGCCTGTTGCAAGATACTCGAACGGATATTGCAGCACGTGGTCTTATCCAGGATGGTACCGCTGTGGGAATGGGATTGGCCAACGCGGTGAGCCGTCTTAAGGATTCCAAGGCGAAGAGCAAGGTTGTGATTCTTCTTACCGATGGTAGTAACAACATGGGCGACCTTTCTCCTATGACTGCAGCGGAAATCGCCAAGAGCCTGGGTATCAGAGTATATACGATTGGCGTGGGAACCAACAAGGTGGCTCCTTATCCTGTGCCTGTGGCAGGTGGTGTGCAATACATCAACATTCCTGTTGAGATAGATACACAGACTCTGAAGGACATCGCCCATACGACGGACGGCAACTTCTATCGTGCCACCAACAATGCAGAATTGAAGAGAATCTACCAGGATATCGACAAGTTGGAGAAGACTAAGATGAATGTCAAGCACTTCGCCAAGAGATACGAGGCTTACCAGCCATTTGTCATCGCTGCGATATTGGTCTTGCTGATCGAAATCTTGTTGCGTATTACTTGGTTGAGAAGAATACCTTGACAAAGGTAAAAAGTAAAAAGGTAAAAAAGTAAAAAGAGATAAGGTAAAAGAGTAATAAAGTTAAGATAAAGATGTTACGATTTGAAGATCCTATATACCTTTGGCTGTTGTGGATTTTACCTGTTTTGGTGTTAATCCGTTTCGTCGGGTGGAGACGTAGGCAAGCTAAGTTGAAGAGGCTCGGTGACCCTGGACTTCTCAAGCTTTTGATGCCTGGCATCTCTGCCTATCGTCCAACAGTGAAGTTTTGCTTGATGCTCTCGGCACTGGCATTGTTGATTGTGATGTTGGCTCGTCCCCAAATGGGCAGCAAGATTTCTCATGACAAGCGACAGGGTATAGAGACGATTATATGTTTGGATATTTCCAACTCCATGTTGGCGGAGGACGTTGTTCCTTCCCGTCTTGACAAGAGCAAGATGCTGGTGGAGAACTTGGTTGACAACTTCACGAACGACAAGATAGGCTTGATCGTCTTTGCTGGCGATGCCTTCGTGCAATTGCCTATCACGAGCGATTATGTTTCTGCCAAGATGTTTCTACAGAACATCACTCCTAGTCTGATTCAAACTCAGGGTACCAATATCGCCGATGCGATAGACTTGGCCTCCAAGAGTTTTACGCAACAAAACAATGTGGGACGTGCCATCATCCTTATCACGGATGGCGAGAATCATGAGCCAGGTGCTACCGATGCTGCTGCGGCAGCCAAGAAGAAAGGCATCAACGTTTTCATCCTGGGTGTGGGTAACGCTCAGGGAGCCCCAATCCCAACGGGTGACGGCGGTTACATGAAAGACCATGCTGGCAACACTGTCATGACTGCCTTGAATGAGTCGATGTGCAAGGAATTGGCTCAGGCGGGTAGTGGTCAGTATATTCATGTGAACAATACCAGTGACGCAGAGAAAGTCTTGAACGATGACTTGACTAAGTTGCAGAAAGGTGATACCACATCGGTTATCTATAGTGAGTATGACGAACAGTTCCAGGCTGTAGGCATATTGGTTCTTTTAATCTTAATATTGGAGATTTGCATTTTGGAAGTAAAGAATCCTTTCTTGAGGAACATCAAGTTCTTTGGCAAGAGCTTTGGGGCGAAGCGCTCAGTTTCTTCCAGTAGTTCTTTGGCAAAAACATTGGTGTGGGTAGTCTTCCTCATGTGTGGGGCGTTGAACCTTCATGCTCAGACTGACAGGGCTTTTATTCGTGAGGGCAACAAGGCGTACAAAGCACAGAAGTGGGCTCAGGCTGAGACTCAATATCGTAAGGCGATATCCAAGAACGACCGAAATTCACAGGCCGTTTACAACCTGGCTTGTGCCTTGATGATGCAGCAGAAGGACTCCATGGCCATGCTTCAATACGAGCAGGCTGCCAAGATGGAGTCCAATCCTTATCGTAAGTCCATGTCGTATCATAACATGGGTGTCATCATGCAACAGCATCAACAGTATGCGCAAGCCATCGAGTGCTATAAGAATGCGCTCCGCTTGAATCCGCAAGACAACCAAACGAGGTACAACTTGGCTCTTTGCAAGAAACTTCTGAAGAATCAACCTCAGAAGAACAACAAGGACAATAAGGATAACAAGAATAAAAACAATAAGGACAAGAATAAGGACAACAAGAATCAAGATAAGAACAAAGACAAGAACAATAAGGATAAAAACAACAATAAAAACAACGAGAAGAACAAGGACAAGCAAAACCAAGATGGCAAAAAAGACCAGGAGAAGATGAGCAAAGACAATGCTGAGCAACTTCTGAATGCAGCCATCCAGCAGGAGAAGGCGACGAAACAGCGTATGCAAAAGGCCATGTCGCAGCCGAAACGCCGCTCTTACGAAAAGAATTGGTAAAGCTTTTGTTTCTAACAGAGCTTCCAAATGGTAAAGTTCTTCAAACAACAAAGTTCTTCTAATAACAAAGTTCTTCTAATAAAATAGAATAATATGATGAAACATATTGGTAGGTATCTCATATTGATGGCTTGTGTGCTGGGCTTTTCGCTTACGGTGAAAGGTCAACAGATTGTTGTCTCCGCTCCTTCTCATGTGGCGGCAGGAGAGAACTTTCGTGTTGCCTATACGATTAATACTCGTGAAGTGGAGGAGTTCCGCATGGGAAATGTACCTGAGGCTTTGGAGGTAGTGGCAGGACCTTATACGTCGTCTCAGTCCAGTTACCAGATGATCAATGGTCATACCAGTTCTTCTTCCTCTGTTACGATTACCTATACGCTTTATGCTGCCAGGAATGGCTCTTATACCATAGGAGCTTCTCATGCTTTGGTGAATGGCAAGAAAATGGCTTCTCGTCCCGTCAAGGTAACGGTTTCTGGCCATGCTCGCAACAATAATGGCGCTCCTGCCATGCACGGCAATGCCAACGTCGATGACGAACCTCGTATGCGACAGGCGGGGTCTAACATCTCTGGGAGTGACCTTTTCATCAAAGTCTCTGCCAACAAGAAGTCTGTGCATGAGCAAGAGCCGATCCTCTTGACTTATAAGGTTTACACGCAAGTGGATCTTACACAATTGGAAGGCAAGATGCCTGACTTGAAGGGTTTCCACACCCAGGAGGTCGCGCTGCCTCAGCAGAAGACTTTCCATACCGAGGTGGTCAATGGCAGACCCTATAAGTGTGTTACCTGGAGCCAATATGTGATGTATCCACAGATGACGGGTAAGTTGGATATTCCTAGCATTACCTTCAAGGGTATTGTGGTGCAGCAAAATCGTAACGTCGATCCGATGGAGGCCTTCTTCAACGGCGGCTCTGGATATGTGGAGGTTCACAAGGACATCAAGGCCCCTGGCATCTCCATCATGGTGCAACCTTTGCCAAGTCGTCCTGCCAACTTCTCGGGTGGTGTCGGTAAGTTTAATATCTCCGCCACTGTCGATAAGAAGGAGGTGAAAGCTGGCGACCCTATCAACATCAGGGTTGTCGTGGGTGGTGTCGGCAATCTGAAGTTGTTGAAACAACCTATTGTCAACTTCCCTAAGGATTTCGACAAGTACGATGCCAAGGTGACTGATAAGACCCGCTTGACGGCAAATGGTGTGGAAGGTAACATGATTTATGACTTCCTCGCTGTACCTCGCAACCAAGGCACATATACCATACCTCCGGTAGAGTTTACCTACTACGATACGAGTTCTAACAGTTACAAGACCATTAAGACACAGGCTTTCACCTTGCAAGTCGATAAGGGGAACGGCAGTTCTTCCAATGGAGTGGATTATTCTGCGCAAGACAAAGATATACATAACATCAAGACGGGCAAGTCCAAGCTCCATGACATCGACGATATGTTCTTTGGAAGTTTTGGCTATTGGACGAGCTTGCTGGTTCCATTGTTGGGCTTTGTCGTGCTGTTGGTTGTCTTCCGCAAGCGTGCTATCGAGAATGCAGACATTGTGAAGATGCGTTCCAACAAGGCCAACAAGATAGCCACGAAACGATTGAAAAAGGCACACAAGTTGATGCTTGCCGGGAAGCAAGGCGACTTCTATGATGAGGTGTTGCGTGCCCTATGGGGCTACGTGAGCTACAAGCTCAATATGCCGGTGGAGCAACTCTCTCGTGACAACATAACCGATAAGTTGGAGATGCACGCTGTCGATGCCGCCACCATCGAGAAGTTTACGCAAGCTTTGGATGAGTGCGAGTTCGAACGTTACGCTCCTGGTGATGCGGCAGGCAATATGAACAAGACTTTTGAATCTGCTATGACTGGAATTATGGAAATAGAGAATGCTATCAATGCAGCACGGAAGGCCCACAAGGCTCGTGCCAAGGAAGACAGGAAGTCTTATTCTTTCGTCTGGCTGTTGGCTTGTTTGCTTTTCACGAGTTTGTCCGCTTCTGCCATCACAAAGCAAAATGCTGATGCGGAATATCAGAAGGGCAACTATCAGCAGGCCATCAAGGACTATGAGGATTTGCTCAAGAATGGTGTCTCAGCCGACATCTACTACAACTTGGGAAATGCCTATTATCGTACCGATAACATAACGAAGGCTGTCCTGGCATACGAGAGGGCTCACTTGTTGTCGCCTGGCGACGAGGACATCAACTTCAATCTCCAGTTTGCGAGAGGAAAGACGATAGACAAGATAACTCCTGTAAGCGAGATGTTCTTTGTCACTTGGTACAAGGCTTTGGTCAATTACACAAGTGTCGATCGTTGGGCGAAAGCTGGCATCCTGGCGATTATTTTCGCCTTGCTATTGGTGTTGGTATATCTTTTCGCGCCTCAGATTCTGCTGCGTAAGGTTGGTTTCTTCGGAGGAATTTTATTCTTCATGGTTTTCTTACTATGCAACTTGTTTGCCTATCAGCAAAAAGAGTTGCTTGTTAATCGAACGGGTGCCATTGTCATTGCTCCTACGGTGAATGTGAAGAAGACTCCTTCCAAGACGAGTGCCGATGATTTCGTCATCCATGAG
>ERZ808277.604-NODE-604-length-10369-cov-4.885495_pt1 | contig 10369 bp, 8 predicted proteins | sample MGYA00521240_ERZ808277 | MGnify/ENA primary metagenome ERZ808277 (study PRJEB31516, sample SAMN03275599) | gut metagenome | biome: mammalia-associated habitat; material: feces | host: Papio cynocephalus | place: Kenya | collected 2012-07-17 ... | reverse complement strand
ATTAGCAGGTGGTCAGAACCGTCGGCCTATGGCCGGGGGCACCTGAGTAGTTACTATGATTCAAAAACAGGGCAGATTCTTACAGAAAGTTTATTGAAAGTACTGTCTCTAATAGAGCGTGTTGAGAAATTATAAACCCGAAGGTTTTCACTTTTGGGTTTTATTATGTTCATACTGGGTCAACTGGTATATAGTTCCCTTATTTTATTCCATCTTTTCTCAAAACCTCTTGTATTTTTCTCTTGGCCGTCTTTCCCATCCAACAAAGGAACACAAAGAATATGACCGAGAGTATGGCACTGACAGCTGGTGGAACATTGGCTATGAGCAGAATAGCGTCATAGAAGCCGTGTGCCATGACTGGAACCAGCCAAGCAAATATCTTGTTTCTCAAAGTCGCCTTATCCCCGAATGTCGCGAGCGAATAGTAGTACCCCATAAGTATTCCAAAGCAGAAATGCCCCGGAATGGCTGTACACGCCCGCATGATCCCGACGGACAGAAATGACTCGGAGTTGCTGAACAGATAAGAGATATTCTCGAATGCCGCGAATCCCAACGAGACAAAAACCGCATAGACAATTCCGTCCATATTTTCATCAAAGAACCGATTTCTCCTCAGCAGCAACCAAAGCATAAGCAGTTTGGCCGTCTCCTCCGGAATCGCCGCCCCGAAAAACGCCATCCGTATTCTGTTGGCGTTGTATGGATCCCATTGTGAATATAACCCCGCCGCCTCAAGCAACGTTGACAGCCCGATCGCCAGCCCGACAGAAATCACCCCGAACCCGAAAGCCTTGACCAGCTGCCCTGCCGGCTCCGGTGACGCCTTGTCCTTGAGGTAGATTGCAGCCAAAAGGATCGCTACCGGCAGCAGGGCGGTTATAAGAATATAAATGTTCATCTTCCTTTATATTTCTTCAAAATTATACACTGAGTTCATATCTTTGGGATAAGCCGCTCTTGGCTCTATACTGATAGGATGGATGGTGATGGATGCCTTATCTATACTAACTTGTGGGAAAGCATGCGACATGGCTTGATTGCGTTCAAGTGTAACATATTCGCTTTCGGCGGCATTCTTGGACCAACATAGAATGAACAAATCGGCAGAATCTATGTATTGACGAATTTTTACAGGATAAACATCCCCGGCTTTCAGGTAATGCCGGTCAAAGAAATAATCAACTCCCTGCGCTTTGTAAGCCTCTGCAAGGTACTTCACTCGTGATTCATCCTTGTGAGAATATGATATGAAAATTTTATGATATGACTTGCATTCGATTTCGGCGAAGAGTTTACGCGGGTTATCAACTACTTGGGTCTTGAACATCATCCTGCCTGCTGGTGCATCATTAACAGAAATAACGACTGTACCTAATAATGTCGATGCGCTAAACTGCTCGCTAACGTAAATGGCAAATTGGCAATCTATATAGTATCCTTGCCAAATGAGTTCCTGAACAGGCTCTTCAATTTGGATATCCTTGTTTATGACTCTCAAAGTTACCTTCACTTTGTCGCCTTTCTTGAGTTTGACTGACAAAGGAGTGTAGTTCTTGCATTCCGCTTCAGGATCCACTTCAGTAGCCTTTAATACAACTTCTTTTTCCTCCCCATCTTTGTAGAGGAATACTTGAATCATCATATAATTCCCTCGCTTTGTCTCTGATGGTGCGAAGATAGAAGAGTATACCTTTAGTTTGGAATGAATGCTGGGAATACCATTTTTTAATCTTGCAAATATACTAGAAGGTGCACCTGAATCTCCAGTATTAGGAGAGAATGACTGACACTTTTTCGTGTCGTGTCTATTAAATGCATATTCATGATAAGGATAGAACGTCGATGCAAAGTTATCAATATGATTTCTTATGTCACTTCCTAAGTTCCGGTCTTCTGATGGATTCGGATTATTGTATGCTGATAGAGATATTCTATTTGAATCTGCACATTTCTTAGGAGTTGTCTGATATCCGCAATGGGGGCAATAGATGATTTGTGAGGCACTACTAACGGCTAAATTGTAATTACCGTGTGCATCATCCGAAGGTAATGAGAGCAACATTTTATCTACAATATCCTGTAAGATATTGACATTGTAAATCGATCCACAATTTGGACATTCTATTGAAGCGTTTATGTATATCTCGTCTTCAGATTCGTCGAATGTTATGGTCTTTTCAAACTTTTCTAATGATACGTGTTTCGTGATGCGTGGAATAATATGGTTTTGTGAGCCAATACTTTTCCCGAATAGTGTGAAATAGGTTATTACTTCATTTAAGGTCTGTATCCTACTATTGGGTGAAAAGTCAAGAATCCATAAAAGTAATAAGTTAAGACGTTCTTTAAAATACTTATTGTTGATAAAATGCAATTCTATTTTAGGAACTGCTGTCCCTTCGCATCTTCGTAGCCAACAAGCATTTCGATAAGGGTTCCATAGCGGAGGGTACAAGTCATTAAGTAAATAATACGCTATCATTCCCACACCGTAAACAGCGGAACGTTCATCAAATATACCTTCATTCCATGTTTCTGGAGCCATATACCATTTGCTGCCAACGCCTCCTTTGTCTGTTAGTTTACCATATTTGCCATCGTCGTTGGCAAACTCACAACTGCCAAAATCCCCTAATTTGTATATGTTGCGACCCTCAATCACGGTGTCGCTCATATAGATATTGTTGAGATGGATGTCACGGTAGAAGATACCATGATCCATGAGTTCCTTCAGTCCGGATGCGATATCTATGAGCAGATTGCATAGATCTCTGACTGTCAGTTTGAAGTAGTGGCTGGTCAACAGTTCTGTCAATGAAGTGGCCTGCTCCATATACAGAATGCCATTATCGAAATCAACATCTGTGGCTTGTATCAGATGCTGTCCAACGCATTCACGCATCACAACCAGTTCCTTTCGAAACAGTTCATGATCATCATCGTTCCGGAATACTTTAGCAATAGAGCGACGACGATAATGAATGTCTTTATCGTGCGTGAGGTAAATGTCGGCAGTTGTCCCAGAATCAGATAATAAGCATCCAAGCCCACCACTCTTCCCATTCCTTGAAGGTGTTACATCAAGTGTCTGATGTCCCCTATAGTCTAAGGTGTTTACACAGGTAGGTAAAGATTCTTCCTCTTCGATTGTACGTGATTGCTTAATGGTCTCTGTATCTACACAGAAATAGTTATAGAACAAATTATCGACTCCTTCTATTATTTGGACACCAGAGTCTGATAAGATATCAGCAGTTTCCGGTATTGCAAAAGTGGGGTCAAGGTGATACCATTCCCCGTAAATCCTTGCTACTAGCCAGCAATGGCGACTGCCTTCTGGACTATTGCTCATTCTACCGAACACCAGTTTGCTATCAATTCCCAGTAACCCCAAAAGATACTGTGCGGCTTTCGCAATGCCGGTGCATACAGAATTGCGATGAACGAATACACTGTATATAGTCTGATTATGCGCTGAGTGTATGTTATAATTACAATATAGTGCAACCCATTTATAGACATACATTACTTGCTTCACGGCTGATAACGACCGGACATATGTGATTTTGAAGTCCTTCTCAATAACATCGTTAATTTGAGCCTTAATCTTTTCCGTGTGGCTGTAATCAAACGTATAATCAAGAAGAAGGATGTTATCTGTTTCAGAATAGCTCCATTCATGTGAAAACCAGAAAATGTCTGGATTCTCACGCATCACGATTCTTATCGCATGATAAACATCATTCTCCGATGCAGGGTATAACTGAACCAGATGCTTATGCTTGCGAATCGCCTCCTCTATGATCGTATGCATCATAATTAATTCAGAATGACTGATTATTTGTTGACTACATACATAAGGCTAGTAATGAGCTTCTTGCTTGACTCCATTGGGTTCCGGAAATCAATTTGATCGATGTCGGAAATGTCGAGGCGTATGCTCTTTGCGTACGGCGTATCATCTATTACAAGAGGCAGTATGGGTTTGTTCATGTTTACGGCATATCCTATCTCGCGAATAACATTAATGGAGGCATTGGAATTTTCGGAACTGATGAATATCACTGCTTGTGAGATCTCAATGGAGTCAACAATTAGTTCTTTGTAGTTGGAACTGCTGTAGATACCTTCTTTGTCTATCCAGTATTCAATGCCGTTCTCTTTCAGTATTTCGCAGAGGTAGTCAGCGGTGTCATTATCCTTGCGAGAATAACTGATGAATACCTGATGCTTCATTGTGCTGCGGGTTGGTAGAACTATGTCTTTATTGACGGCAGTCATGTCTGAAGAAGTTGCGTTTTCACTCGCAAACTTCCTGTATTCCACCAAAGCGGCTTTTGAGGCAAGATTCTCGAAGAGTGTGATGTAATCTGATGTGGAGTATATGTTGTAAAGGTCGTATAAGTATAATTCCACGTTGAGTGACTTGTTGGTGTTGCTCAAATTGCGCGCTATGCCAATGGACATTTGCTCGATTACTTTCTTGATGGGTATTCTGGCGGCTCCTGCACCAATAGCAGGAAATGCTATTGACGATAATTCCATTGCTTGCATCAGCTGGAAACACTTGTCAATGGCATGTTGCAGGAGGTAATTCAGAACATCTTCCTTCGTGACTTGTTGCGCATTAATCTGCATTCTGCGCTTTTTATCTATTGTGATGCAGTGGAAGACATATTTCTGTTTTTCCAAACATCCTGCGGTTGTGGCAATTGTATCGCCAAGAGGTACGGGTGCCATTTTCTTGGCATCGTTGATGATTGAACTGCCTCCGGCATGTAGAATGGCTTTGGACACGCCGCCGCCCATCGTTATATAGCAGTCATCAGAACTGACAATGACTTCGGCTTGAGTTTCGAGAATATTACCAAACTTGACCGTTAGTTTGGAATTGTTGAACATGTACTCTCTGGATTGTATAAGGTCTTGGTTCATATTCAGAGGTGGCTATTTCGAATATGTATGCACTATTGCTCTGCTATTCAGTATGATGTATGCTACTAGAATTATTTGTTGATTGTGAATATTCTATTGAAACATTCAAATTGCATTTCCACAGGAGTTACACTGCTTTACATTAACCGGATTTCTGGCTCCGCAGTGCGTGCAGAATTTAGTGGGTGCCTTGTCACTTGCCGATGATTGCGTACTGCTGAACGAACCTGCCTCACTATAGTACCTGTTAACCACCTCATTAGCCACCGCCAGCGCCCTGTCGTCGAGCTGGGACTGCTTGACGAGGCCCCAGAGCTGGGTGAGGAGGACGGGCCAGAAGAAGAGCATGGAGATGATGGTGGGGATGGCTTGCTGGCCCCAGATGCCGACACCGGCTTCGAAGCTGATGTTGCCGCCTTGAGGGAGGAGGGTGACTTTCAAGGCGGTTTTCATGCCGAGCACTGCTTTGAACAGGCCGCCTTTACTGATGGAAATGTCACATCCGCCGCTGCAAAGGGTGTCTATGCTGACCTCGAATCCGTCTTTCCCGAAATCTTTCTGAATATGTTCGGCTATCTGAGGGATGAGCGACGGCGAACCGTAAATGACTGTTTTAGTGCAGAATGTGGACATGGTTTATCTGTTGATGTTCTGAATTGAGTAAAAGTTGTACACGGCGTAGAGGACTCCCGACTCAACCAGCAGATCCTTTATCTCTGCCAGTTGCTCTTCGGAATAATGGGTCTCCATTTCATGCAGGATCCCGATCACCTTGTCAGACTGCGCTTTGACCTCGTCCTCGGTGACGATGCCGTCTTCCATGATGACCTTGAATGAGTCATTCTCGGCGACTATTCCATCGATGTCTAATATTCCGTTCTTGTCGAAAAACATGTTGTAGCTGCTTTTAGGATATTCATAATTTGGTTCCACAGTACTTGCAGTAGGCCCAGTCATCATGGACGAGCATACCGCAATTTGGGCATTTTCTGCTGTAGGCTTCCCATTTGAGGCTTTCCATCAGGTTTTGATATTGAGGACTTTGTCCCCATTTCAGAATCTCGCGTACACGCACGGCGGCGAACGGGTGGTCTTGTTTCGCTATGGCATAAAGCTGGAGCGACTTGTTCCAAAGGTTCTCGTTCTTGATTTCGTCATATCGGTCCGCCTGTCTGGCCCATTCATCGAAATTGATCTCCTGCGTGATGGCGCGTGGACCACCCGACAGCCGCGCCATCACACGGGTGATGATTTCAGGGGAAGTGATCACGCAGCCGCACCTGTCGCAAGACAATTCGCTTTTGCGGGACCAGTATAGCAGGGCGAGTTGGATTGGCAGAGCCAGCGGCCCTAATATTCCAAGAGAGGCGGCGCCACTGAATATGATCTGAGCGATGCTGTGGTACAGAACGTGGTGGCAGACAATGTGCCCACACTCATGGGCGATGACGGCATCAAGTTCCTCATCATCCATCATCTCAACCAAACCTGAAGTGATGGTTATGAATATCCTCGTGTCACCGAATGTGTACGCATTCGGCATCGGATTCATCTGGAGGTAAAACTCAGGCTCCTGAATGCCAAGTTTTCTGCAGATCGGAGGCAGGTGGTTGTAGAGGTTGGGCAACTGGGTAGGGGAGAGCCGTATGGCAGTGGCCATGTTAAGCCCGTACTGTAGCTCCTCAAATCCAAGTGAGAGAATCTTTTTCACCAGCGCCGGAAATCCTGGAATGCCTTCCAGCTGCCTAAGCGCCGCGGCGTCTTCGGGGTGTATGAAGTCTGATGCCTTTATCATGTCGAATAATTTATACTAACTTTTTATTCATGGACTCAACCACGGCAAGTATCTCAGGAATGCATGCATTGAACACCTCGTCATATAAATGGTTCTGAGGATCATCATCCGCAAGCCGTGTGTACGAACGGATGTCCAGATGCGCCTTTTCCCTCCCGTTCTGTTTTGACTTTTTGAACGTTTGGGCGTTGTCATCTCCTTCGTTATTCAAAATAGACAGGTATTCTTTGTTTTCGTTTTCAGTGTATGCTCTGAGCCCCATCAGTAGTTGCTGAGTGTTCCATCTGTTATGCTCGCACTCCGCCATGCTTGCTTTGCATGACTCCATTATTTGCTCAATAAGATTCTTGTCGCATTGGTACATGTCGCCGGTATATCCGATGCTTCTTAACTTTGTCTTGAAACTATTGGCAAGATATTTATTTGACCATTTGTTGAAGATAGACAACCCTTCCCATTTATTCGTCGCCGCTGTCATTGGGCATTCGCCATTTCGAGAAGTGGAGCAGTTCCGGATTTCACGTCTGATGTCATTGATAATGGCGTTTAGGTCTGATCTGGAATCCTTTGTAATGGTACTGAATGGAGCACAGCCGTAAACATAATTGCACAGTACCGCTCTATGGTAAGAGTGCTTATCCATTGTAAAGTCCGCATTCAACATACCGAATGGACGTAGCTTGTAGTACCTCTTGTTGCAGGATTGTTCCTGCTCTTTGCATTCCTTGAAGTATAGGTTGTACAAGATCTCAGACGATTCTCTTTGATAGACAAGTATTTGCTGAGCTTTGTCGTAAACAATACTCGGCATGTAGATACCCTCAGCAATGGCTTCGTTTGAATACTTGTTGCATACGGCGATTGTCAGAAGAGATTTTCCATTACCATCTTTTGCCATGCATGTGTCCTCGTTATCAGGGCTATAGGCGTTATCGGAAGAATGCCGTAGATATGCCATTACTCCAGGTTGTTCCACCGATCCCTTTATGAATTCCCATTCAATGTCAAGGAAGTTAGGACCAAGGTATTTATATTCACTGCTCTCATTGAGAATCGGGTCTGTCCATTCCACATTAAGGGAATAGTCTCGTTTCGACAAGTCCAGATACCGGTGCCTGGCCAGGTTGAACAGGTTTTGGTATCTTCCCATGAAAAAATCCATTTCATTTTCGGCGTCCGGGTCGATGAACGTGATTTTAGTCCGGCGCGGATTGTCTCCGTTTATCTTGAAATTAGGATAATGAGCTATCTGTGCCGCCTGTATCGCGACAGCAATTCCCATCTTCGTCATTCCTACTACTATCAGGTGAACGTTCTTGTCCGAATCCGCTGAAATGCCCGTACCATCCAGAGGTGTGTATGAGATGACTCTATCTTCGCTGTCAACTTTCCCTTTTTCTGAATATTCGCAATCTACAAATACCGTCTGTGCCCAGTTTTCGTAGCAATTGAAAGGTCTGAAGTCAAGCTGTTTTTTGATGTTGTCAGGCAGATTAGAGAATTGGAACACTGAATATGTCGTCTGGTACTCGAACTGGACATGGCAGACAATCTTATCATGAACTTTATTCTGAGACAGATAGCCAGCTATGTTATGCACGCATTTCATGTTTTGTGTGTCATGGTAGCTGCTGGACACGTCTTCATTGCTGTTTTCTCCCAGCACGTAGATTTCGGTGGCGTTCTCAATAGGAATGCTCTTGATCTCTTCAATGGAATCCAGTTGCCCGTTATATATGACAAGGCGCTCCGAGTCCTCCTCGTTAAGGTAAGATGCGATTCTGTCCCTGACCTCATTGGCATCGCCATTTGTCAGAAGGACAACATAATATGGTCGGCCATTGTTTGTCTCTCCCTTGCCGTCAAGAAGATTCTTGATGATTGCGGGAGCGTTCTCACCCGCTCCGATCACCACGGCGATTTTGTTCCCTGCATATTCACTAGGATTGTGAAATGCTCTGAAACTCCTTTTTTTATAGCGTATGTCTCCATTCGTCCATTGTGATTTCCTACGCTCGAACCAGCTTGTCAACGTGGAAATCAACAACCCGTTAAGAAGTATTATTCCGATAATCGCAATCATCACAGACCAAGGTCTTCCCATGGCGGTAGTCATGTGCTGGATTCCAGGATTTACGAAGTGATAGTACACATTCCAGAACAGAGAGTTGCTGTCGGCAAGATTATCTGTAAACAAATCGGATGGCTTAATGACATATCCTTGATAATGAAAAGCATCACAAATTAGATTGTGAATCTCGAAAAGAGCGGCAATGACGAATGGCACCAAAATGACGAGCGTGATTATTTTCATGATGAAATGGCCTTTCACCAATATCCTATCCCGCTCAATGGGATGCCATAGGCAGATGTAAAGATAACGCCCACTGATTAATCCTGCAATTACTCCGATTGCGCATAGCCAATACTGTGGCTCTGTTCTTGCTAGATAAATAGCTGCGATTAACATCGTCAAGCAGACAGGTAATATAATTCTGTCAGCCTTGTCGATAATCGCAAATACTTTGGATATAATTGAATTAGGCTTGTTATACATCTGTTGACTTTAATAGAGCAACTAATTGATTGACTATTTTGACGATAGGTTAGGTTGTTCGCTGAGGTGCCGCAACGCTTTCAGCGTAGTCTCGACAGTTGACCTGTCATATTCCTTTTCACTTTCGGGAAGATCTTCGTAACGGCAGAGACATGGATGAAACTTGAGTTCATCGTCTCGTGTGGTTCCATACCGCCAGCCCTCGGCGATGCGTTTGGCGGCCCAGACTTCATGGACATTCATTGCGATCGTTTCAACCTTTGACTGTTGGTCTTCTGGCAATGTTACTTTGGAAAGATCAAGCGGATGAGGAATATACCCGTCCTTCCCAACTCTTATAGCATAAGTCTTTTCACTCATAGGGTTGTGCTCCCACGAGTTATCGGTTCTGTTTTCGTTGCCGGGCAAATTGCCATTCGCAATTATGCTGACAGGCTGCGCAGTTTTACTGTTCATTCTGAGTTTGTCCTGTTGGTTCACAATGGTTTTCCGTATTTCAATCTCAATAGCTACAAACAAAGAAAGTGTGGAGTTCCGTGTTGCCTGTTCAACTGAGGGCTCTGACAAAGCCTGAATAAAGACAAGCGGTACGGTACTCCACACCTATATGAAGTGACTCAGGGGGCGGTGCGGGATTGCGCACACGGCGTCCGAGCGTCATTCTATATGTGATAAGAGTCTTCGCTGTGTCCCTTTATTCCTATTAAACTGTCAGATTCTCAGGTGAGGACGTGCGTCAACACTTTCGTATGTCATTGACCTATGTGGTCACCGTGGATAACCAACGGCATACAAATGTAACCATAAATATTCATTTATCAAACATCGGGGCGCATGGCTTGAAAGAGCTTCGGGAGGAGTCATCTCTTTTATTACAAAATATCCTGTCAGATTTTCAGTTGATGAGAGGGCTCCTCCCGATACTCTAGATTGCTCGACGGCGGCGACTTTCACTTTTGGTCGCTGTCACTGAATATAGATGGGTTACGAATCCGGAATCTATCAGTTTCCTTCAAATAAACCTGACTTTGACAGCCTAAAAATCCCGTCTCTGCAACTGTCTGAATATCCATTTG
>ERZ808277.603-NODE-603-length-10375-cov-2.338566_pt1 | contig 10375 bp, 7 predicted proteins | sample MGYA00521240_ERZ808277 | MGnify/ENA primary metagenome ERZ808277 (study PRJEB31516, sample SAMN03275599) | gut metagenome | biome: mammalia-associated habitat; material: feces | host: Papio cynocephalus | place: Kenya | collected 2012-07-17 ... | reverse complement strand
AAGAATATATCTGCCTCAAATCATACTTAAGAATCTTTAAATTATCATCATTATCAAGCTGATAGTCAAGATCTATATAATATGGGCCAAATAATTTTGCCTTATCTCTATCTTGACTATCATACTGATAAGCTGAAATATAACAATCTTTATTATGAAACCTATTTCTTATTGTTTCAGCTTCATCAGGAGTTATAATGATATTTCGCGTAAAAATATTATTGCCATTAATGTTTAGCATTCCTCCGCCTTCACAATAAGTTGGCATAATAAATCCTGTTACCTCCAGACTATTTTATTTGTATTATTTAAAGCCAATTCGCTTTGTATTGATTTTAGATATTCAACAGTAGTATATAAACAATCTTGAATATCAAGAATTGTATATACTCTCATGCCTTGATTAAATGCATCATCGATAAGAGTTAAAACTATATCTATTGCATTTAATCCGCACTTCTTAAATTGATCTGTATATGTTTTAATAAGATATTTGATTGCACCAATTTCTTTATCTTTAATCATTATATCAGAATCAATATTAAAGGCGCTACAAAAATAACTCAATACATCTTCTTCGCTATATTTCATTTTCATTTCTATAGCGTTATTAGAGCTTATAACATCTCCAGAAAATATGTCTACAACATTTGCATTATTGCTTAAATGCAATTCACTATGAAGATAATATACATTCTTTTCGAGCAATGAATCCTTCCATAAAGAATCAGGTAGATCTTCAAAAGTTAAATGTTCATTATCAATTACATTCTCAATAGATGCTTCATATTCTATTGTATTTATAATATCTTTTTCGTCGATATTACAATCTATAAGATATTGAATTACTTTATTTGTTTGAATCAGATTATCATCTTCATGATCAGGAACACATCCTAATAACTCATAAAAATAATTAACCAAGTCGGAATTCTTGCGCATAACTCTCTTTTTCTAAATTAATTGAATTTACAATAAAGGTATTTTGGTCAGATTTCTTACCAGATATAGAATATATATTATTCGTATTATATAACGATACAGTGCTTCTATATTTTAAATATGTACTAGAGAATATAAGACACCTTATAACAGAGTTTTCAGAGTTAAAATCTAAAAACGCCATCATTTTACCTTTTTTATCAGGTCTCTCTGTAAGTTTATCTATTGAACCATATAAAGTTGCTGTATCACCAATAGCAGTATTTTCAAAAGTGGATCTATAAGTCAGATTTAAACCAAGATACTCAGTTTCATATTGCATACAATTCATTCTGGTATATGGTCTCATAGACATAATTGTCAAAGGATCTGTATCTGGCAAAGCTTTAATTTCTGACAGCTTCCTAATAAGCTTATGCCTATCTTTCTGTTCAAAATCAAAACATCCAGCAAGAATCAAATTACTTAAAACATTCTTCTTAACAAGTCTATGATCTGTTTTATTATAAAAATCTATAAATGAACTATATGGTTTATGATTTAAGATTTCAGGGATTGCGGCGTTACCTACTCCCTTAATTGCACCTATACCAAAATATATTGTATCATCTTTAATAGTAAAGAGTCTATTAGATATATTAATATCAGGAGCTTTAACTTCTATATCCATATCTCTTGCTATATTTACATATCTATATATTTTGTCCTGATCATCCTGCATGCTGAGTAATGCAGTCATAAATTGAATAGGATAATGAGTCTTAAGAAATGCAGTTATATAACCGAGATATGCATAACACATAGCATGAGACTTGTTAAAGCAATATTCTGCGAAACCCATAAGCAGATTAAAGAAGTTATCCATCTGCTCATATGTATATCCGCGTTTTAATGCACCATCAATCTCATCACCATATTGCCTTTTAGGATCATACCAAGGCATTGAGTTATCATCATGCCAACCTTCTGGTCCTTCCTGATTTATCTTACCATAAATCATCATTCTACGTAGCATAGCAAGTTTATCTTTCTTTTTTTTCGAAGTGTACCCTCGGTTTCCCGATATTTTTTACGGGTCTAGACTATACCATCAACTTATATAAGTTGTCGCATTATAGTCGTTGAGCGTCTCTCCTTAACTATTTAAAAAAACAAATATAATTAAGAGATTTCGTTGCGTTTGATTGTCCAATCCTTTATGATTTTACTATACCGAATCCGTTACTATTCGCCGCATAAACATCACTATTTATGTTTAGTTATAAAGGCTCTAAGGAGTTTCCCGCAGTTTAAACGATTCCTATTATATGTCACCATATATAGGGGCTAAAATTAACCAATAATTTTTCTTACTATACTATCTGACTGATTAGCATTAAAACCACAGACTTTAACACTAATAGCCATTACTTGTTCCTGATAAATGATTGCGCCGTAAGTATCCTGAACTATATCTAAAGTTTTAGGAAGCGGCTCAATTAACTCTTTCTTACCATTTTTAGTATCATTATATTGCTCATCAAGATGTGCCTGAAGAGGTCCTGGTCTGCAAATAGCATTTAATGCACCGATATCATTTATATTATCTGGTTGCATATCTCCAATGGTATGTTTAAACAGATCTGATTCAAGCTGAAACAATCCATCAGTTTTCTTATCTTTAATAAGAGAATAAGTATCTGGATCTGCTATAGAATTGACTACTTTGTAGACATCATAATAATTGTACGAAGGATTTATGTTCTCTAGTGTGAGCTGAATTGTATCGAGCCCCTTGAGCCCAAGCAGGTCGAACTTTTTTTGTATTAATTGTCTGAATCTTGATTCTTATCACACCACATTTTATGTAATAATGAATATAATTTTTGTTCATCTTTCTTACCAAAATATGGTCTAACTCGAATCAACTGAATATCATGTTCAAATAATAGTTTATCTTTTAACCTATCTCTATATTGTTGTTCCAAAAAATTATCATAAGATCTATGTATAAAGTCAACATATCTATAATGTTGTCCACCATCAACTTCTATTGCTAAATCATATTCGGGAAAATACATATCAATATACATAAATGCTCCGGTCTTATCATTTTTCAACCAATCAAATGTATATTCTGTATAACAATATGACTTTAATGCATCTGATGCAAATGCTCTTATTCTTTCACAATGTAGTGATGAAACAATTTCTTTATCAAATAATTGCTTATATTCATTATAATATTTTTCTTTTAATTCTGCTTTAAATTCTGTAAATGATCCAAAAGTTCCATCTACAATAGGTTGTGAATATTTTCCAATCAGTCGATAATCAGCAGATCCTAACAACGCACCATTTTTCAATGACAAATCCAAATAGTCTTGCATTATATCTTCTTTAGTATATTGCCCTGGTTTATACATATTAATTTTATACCCGAGTGCTTTCAAAAGATTATTCCATGTCTTATAATGATTTTTGACTATCTGTCTTGAATACTTGCCATGTTGTAAATAATTTTCTCTTTTTGTATTATGCGTTTTTTCAATTACAGACCTTACATCAGCATCTAACTCTTCTTTAGTTACAAAACGATGTATACTAGGTTCAATATTAAGTCTTTTTAATGCTTTAGTCCAATTATCAAAATGATCTGTAATAGCCCCATCAGAATACTTTCCGTATTTTCTATATTCTTTCAAACTATTAATATTATATGTCTCATATACATATTTAATATCATTTAAAATCTCTTGATCTTCATATTTAAAAGCAGGTGGATGGTTAGGGTTATTTTTTAACATATGGATAAATTCTTTTGTATAATAAATATATTTTATAAATATATTACTATACAAATAATTCTAATCCATATATTTCAATTAACTATTATTTTTTATATAACGATATTCTAGGTTCAAACACATTAAGTCTTTCAACTTAATACTATTACTCTCGTAATAGAATAGACTATATCTTTCATAAGTATAATAAATACTTACTAGTGGGGATATATTATTAAATCACTCTAATAATACTGAGATATTCTCATAGTCGTTGAGGCAGATCTTATCGTGCCTGCTGATTGTCTAAGATGCTAACTGTTTCAATTATAATACTTACAATATATTATAAGTGCATAGCATATGTAAAGAGTTTCCAGCATATTACCCACTTTATACTTCGCAAAGTTTTACGAAGTTAGAGCTTTCAAGTGTTGGTCCTTCGTACAAAGTGACGGCAGTGCCATCAACATATCTCATCGGTACATAATCGTTGATTGGCATAGGAGTGACAAGAATTCCAGATGCATGTACACCTAAATTACGAGCATTTCCTTCAAATTTTCTTGCATATTCAAATAGTTTAGGATATTTATCTTCAAGTTCTTTATATCGTGCATAATTATCCTGATCTATTTTATCTTCAGAATCTTTCCACGCATCTATATCCTTAAACATAAGATCTGGCTTATCAGATATTTCGTCTATCTGCTTTGTCAACGCATTGACTTCACTTACAGGTATTTCAAAATATCTAGCAACATCCTTAAGACCAGACTTAATACCGAGAGTTGTAATAGTTCCTATAGATGCAACAAAGTCTATACCATAATAATCTTGAAGATACTTAATAACATCCTGACGTCTTGTGTATTGGAAATCGAGGTCGATCTTCCCTCACTCTATGTCACCATAGAGAATAGACTATATCTTAACCACCAGCATACAAATCATATTTGTATCTGAGAGGTTTGCCATACTTCGGGTAATACACTAACCCTACGTTCCTTTGAACTAGTCGTTGAACTTTTCATATATTATAAAAATATATGCTTAGCTGCTGATTAACTATTATAAAAATACTTAGTGTTTCCACATATATCAAATCAATTATTTTTTCTATTTTCATGACCATTTCTATCTATAATATTATGGTTAATTGATTATTAAGTTGTCCCAGCAATTCATGACACTTAACACCCAGTGTTCCCACTAGGCTCGACTGTGTTTTCATAATTATATAATTATGAATCCAATCTGGAGGAGAGCTCCTGTCTTCTGTTAAAAATCTTTCGAATGATAAATTATATTCCATCGGATCTATATTCGAAGTTATCTTAAGCATATAAAGGCAGAGACTTCCTGCTGCCGATCCTCTTCCAGGACCAACCGCAATTTTATTGCGCTTACAATAATTTACATAATTATAAACGCATAAGAAATAAGGCACAAAACCCTTTTTCTTAATGACTCTTATTTCTTTATAAAGTCTCTTAAAATACTTATTTATATCTATATCTGGATGGTTCTTCTTATATTCAAACAATCCACTCAAACACAGATATTCAAAATAAGAAGTTTTAGTATATCCTTCTGGTATCTTAGTTTCTGGAAATAATGGTACAGAAGATCCAAGTTTAATATCTTCGATCTGATCAGCGATATAATTAGTATTTTCAAGAGCCTCTTTAACAATATCCATATAATGATTCATTATATTTTCGTCAATAGAAAACATGTCATTACTACACATTGTTTCATATTGTATAGTAAAATAATGAATCATCTCATCATAACTACGAACCCAATAATCATTGGAATAGACCATATTGTTTTTAGAATCATATACATCCGTATCTTCATCTTCAGAAGAAGCATTTTTAGGAGTATAATTAATGGTGCGCCCCATACCCATATTAACTAACACAGCATGATCTGCATGATCAGACTGCATAGCGTAATGTATATCATTGGTCGCAATTATCTTAATATTATATTCTTTAGCATACTTCATTAAGAAGAAATTTGTAAGATGCTGCTTAGTTATATTAAGTGGTTGGATCTCAAGATAAAAGTCATCACCAAATAACTCATGAAAGTCTTTTATAGTAGCTATTGCCTTACCATAATTACCGTTTATAATCATCTGTGCAAAATACGATCCTACACAGGCAGTACTACATATAATTCCTTCATGATATTTCCTAAGAAGATTCAGGTCGCAATGATATCTACCATTATATGTACAATACTTAGCAGACTCAGATTGAATCTTAACAAGATTTTTCCATCCTGTCTGATTCTTAGCTATAAGTATAAGATGATAACTCTTGGTATTATACTCATAGTCTTTAAGAATATTATGAAGATCTTTTGCCGCTACCTTACGCTTCTTGAGACGCTGACCTTTCTTGCCCATAGGTTGCTCAAGATCCAGATATGCAGTATCAAAATCAAAACCATTTTCTGGTCCTAATTTTCTGGCTTGCTCCTTCGCCCACTCTAATCTGTCTTCTGCAGACTTAGATAAGATGGACATATCTGGAGTATAATAAGCCTCATAGCCAAGAATAGGTTTAATTCCTGCGTCTTCACATGCACTTTTAAACTGAGGTATACCCAACAGATGATTATGGTCGGTCAGAGCCATTGCCGTCATTCCAAGCTCCTTAGCTCTTGCTACAAGCTTTGTAGGCGAACTATATCCATCCAACAAAGAATAAGAAGAGTGAACATGGAGATGCGTAAAATTCTTATCCATATTATTTTAAATTAACACTTTATAACGTTTTTAATTTTCATTGTATATTTATTTCGATTTCTGAAATCAGGAACTATATTGCCAAATAGATTAACTTTTGTCTTATTAATCTTTTTATCTTTTTCATTCCAGATCCAGATATCTTTAATTTGATTGTTTTTTACAAATTTATATTCTATATTTAATGGATTATTTTTTGAACAATGACTACTCAAACAATAAATATCTTTTAAACAGAATATAGGATCGTCATCAAATGGTATAAAAGCATATGACTTATAGAATTCTTCATTAAAATTATCATAATTGATTTCGGCATCATAAATCAGTTCATCAGACTGTTGTATATAGCTATCATCATAATTTGAAAACTGATTAATGATATAAGAATCTAAATCGCTAATAAATGTTTCAAGATTTTTATTATCTGATGGCATTGCAAATCCAGCAGCATACTTATGGCCGCCAAAGAAACTTATAATTCCTTTTTCAAGCTCTCGATTTAAAATTTCTTGAGCATCAAGACAAATATATCTATCATTGATTCTTATAGATCCCACGAGCAATTTATCTTCTGTTTCTGTGACCGCAAAAGCAATTGGCAATAATTCATACTCTTGAATTGCTTGTGTAGCAACAACTCCACAAACGCCAGAATATTCTTTATCTAATACCATACTGAATGTATGCTGATCCAACCAATTTACCGGACAAGACTCTATCTTTTCTTTAATTAGCTTTTTAGCAGACTTAGTTAAATCTTTGCGCATGTCATTAAGATCTACAATCTCATTAATTATGTCATCGCATTCAGTTTCGTTTTTAGTTATTAATAGCTTATAAGCAAGTTGAATATTATTCATGCGACCGCAAGCATTTAACTTTGGTATGATATCAAATTTTAAATCATTAGGATAAACATTATTTGTCAGTCCACAATACTCAATTAATTGGTTCAATCCAGTACTTATTGTTTTGCCTGTATTTATAATATCTATACCATATCTTACAAGCGCGATATTCTCTTCTGTTAATTCCATCATATCAGCTAAGATACCAAGAGCAACAAAAGGTAAATATCGCATCATATTATATTCCTGAACCTCCTATGACTAAAGTCACAGGGTTCTCATTCTTCATTATATCTATGTAATAATTAAAACTGATATATAATTTGATATAATTTCTTGAGCTATCCCCGTAGTTCCTACGGTTCTTATATATGTTAAAACATTAAGAATTAATTATTCTTAATCCTTCATTTAAAATATTAATTGCTGCATTAACATCTCTATCATGCTTTGTCCCACATTGTGGACATGTCCATTCTCTAACAGATAAATCTTTTGTTTGAGAATTTATATGTCCACATATATGGCACTTCTGAGAACTTGGGTAATATTGATCTATTTTAGACACAGTTTTACCATACCATTTCGCTTTATATTCTAATTGTCTAACAAATTCTGACCATGATGCGTCAGATATATTTTTATGCAATCTACATACATCATTTTTATTCGTATTTTTATTAGAATTTTTAAGCATGCCCTTTACATTGAGCGTTTCAATGCATATAATATCATATTGTTTAATTATATTAGTTGATAATTTATGCATAAAATCCAAACGCTGATTATGTATATGGAACTGTAAATCTGCAATTCTTATTCTCAATTTATTGTAACGGCCACTGCCTCTTGTTTTTCGAGACAGTTTCTGTTGTAATGAAGCGAGTCTTTCTGAAGAATTACAAAAATATTTGTCTGCATCTATTTTCGTTTGATCACTAAAAGTGCAATAACTTTTAATTCCTAAATCTATACCAATAGACTTATTTGTCTTTGGTAATTCTTTAATTGTAATGTCTGTACAACATAAAGATATATAATATTTTCCATTTGGTTTTTGAGAAATCGTTGCATTAAGAATTCTACCTTTATGTTTTCTTCCTCCACGAATTTTCAATAAACCAACTTTGGGAACTTGTATATATTTATCTAAAAATTTAATGTTACAATTAGTCCTATAGCTATAATCATGTATCTTTTTAGATTTAAATTTAGGAAAGCTTGCCTGTTCACTAAAAAATTTTTTATATGCATTATCTAAATCTTTTAATGAATTTTGTAGAGCACATTTGTCTGGTTCTCTTAACCAGTCCAATTCTTGTTTTAGAGATGTTAAATCTGAACAACATTGATAATACGACATCGTAACATGATTTGTACGATATTCTTCAATTCTCCTATTTAAATAATAGTTGTATACAAACCTAACGCACCCAAATGTCTTTTGTAATAATTCAATTTGCGTTTTGGTAGGATATACTCTATATTTATAAGAGATGTCCATGGATTTATTATACTCCTTATTTTATTTTTTGATTTTGAATATACTGTCTTATTTGATCTTCTGTATTTTCAGAAACAGTAGCAATATAATAACTTGGGTTCCACAAATGTTCATCCAATAATTTGTCTTTTAATTGTTCTTTATATTTTTTCATTAACAGATGAGCAGATACTCCCTTTAATGCTTTAAGCATATTGGGTATGTATATTTGTGGATTACAATTAACTAGCAAATGAATGTGATCCAAATCGCTATTGCATTCTAATATTTCGAATCCATTGTCTTTTGCTATATTATTCAAAATCTCAAATAAATCTTTTTCAATTTGTCCTGATAGAATTCTACGTCTATATTTAACACACCACACTATATGATATTGAATTGAATATACGTAACCTCTACCATAAGTTAATGTCATAATATTTATTACTCCGTAATAATTAAATATAACATATGAAATTAAAAAAGTAAAGCATTTTTCTAAATATATTTTAAATTTTATAATAACATATGTAAGAACCATAAGAACTTACATCTTTAGTTTTTTGGAAGTCTCGTTCATACAAGATCGCTACTCTTGCACAGTTCTCTTATGAACTTCTTATATTTTCATATAAGCACACACTATATCTTCTTCTTCGCCATAATGCGGTCAGAAGTCGTCCACTTCAGATACGCTTGTATCCTACATAATAGTCGTTGAACCTTCCCCTATTCGGGGCTTGGCTGCTGATTGCCTCTTTATTTAGTACTTAGGATTTAACCATATACTATACAATAAATTTTTTCTGCTTTCGCAACATTCACACTTAAATTTATTTCAATTTTATGTTGTAGTTTTATTGTCTTTAAGGTTTTTCCAGCAATTCAAACGATATAGAAAAACTCATTAAGAGTTTTTCTCACATACAAATTTCTTTATATGCGGACTATTTGTAGTTATTAACTCATGGCTAAAGGCCACGAGTATGCATAACTACTTTTAATCATATAAACTTGTGAGAATTTGGCATACTTTATAAACTACTTCACAACCACATAAATGATAATTGGATTCATCCTTATCTGGACCATGTGCATCCACAATCAAACAATCAGGAACAATTTCTTTTGATTCATGATGGTCTAAAACCAATGCTTCAATATTATTATCTTTCAAGAGTTTGATTTGATCAACGCACGTTATACCATTATCTACTGTTATAACTAATACCGGAGTATTAGTATTTGCATGCTTATTGATAATCTCTTGACATGTTTTAAGATTTAAACCATAACCATCAGACCTATTTGGAAATATTAACTTTACTTTACCAGTAGAGTTTTTATCCAAAATATCTTTTATTATGAATCCGGAAGTCAGTCCATCAACATCATAGTCAGCATAGATATAGATATAAGAAGAATTGTCATCACAGTATTGTTTTATTAACCTCGCAGCATTTTCTGCATTATGTAGTTTATGCGGATTTTTAACACTGAGAAATTTTGAATATAATACATAATCCTGATGTTTTAATAATGGATGAACCTTTTGTAGGGTTAGATCCAA
>ERZ808277.601-NODE-601-length-10427-cov-2.568164_pt1 | contig 10427 bp, 6 predicted proteins | sample MGYA00521240_ERZ808277 | MGnify/ENA primary metagenome ERZ808277 (study PRJEB31516, sample SAMN03275599) | gut metagenome | biome: mammalia-associated habitat; material: feces | host: Papio cynocephalus | place: Kenya | collected 2012-07-17 ... | reverse complement strand
TTTCAGGGTGCAAAGATACAAAAAAGATGTTATAAATCCTATTTTTTTCTAAGAAAGTTTACTTTTAGCGTTTTTTTCGTCTGCAAAAAGCACATTTTTAAGACAAAATTACTATTTTTGCAAAAACAAAGCATATAATAATGCACATAATTTAGAAATTGTACGAAATCTAAGAATTGTACGAATGAAAAAAAAGATAGTATTCATCATGAATCCAATTTCGGGCACAAGCAGCAAAGCAGCCATACCGAACTTGATTGATTCTACCTTAGACAAAGAACTCTTCGATTACGAGATAAGAATGACCGAAAGAGCTGGACACGCATCGGAAATCGCCACCGAGGCCAAGGACAACCATGTCGATATTGCCGTTGCCGTTGGTGGTGACGGAACCGTCAATGAGGTAGCTCGCTCCATCGTTCATTCCGACACGGCTTTGGGTATTATACCATGTGGGTCGGGCAACGGCCTGGCTCGCCACCTTCTGATACCGATGAACCTGAAGAAGAGCATCGAGATTATCAACCAGTGCGAAATCCACGATTTGGACTATGGGGTCATCAACAACTACCCTTTTTTCTGCACTTGTGGCATGGGATTCGACGCTTTTGTCAGCATGAAGTTTGCCGAAAGCGGTAAACGAGGTCCTATCAGCTATGCGGAAAACATCCTCCGTGAAGGCTTGAAATACAAGCCTGAGACCTACACCCTTGAAGACGAGACTGGCACCAAGCAATACAAGGCCTTCCTTATCTCTTGCGCCAACGCCTCCCAATATGGCAACAATGCATATATTGCCCCACAAGCATCCATGAGCGACGGTCTGATGGATGTCATCATCATGGAGCCATTCGATGTCATAGAAGCTCCACAGGTGAGTTTTGATATGTTCAACAAGACTTTGGACAAGAACTCCAAAATCAAGACTTTCCGCTGCAAGAAGCTACACATCTCACGCAGCAATCCTGGAGTCATCCACTATGATGGCGACCCGGTGATGACCGGCGCTGACATCGATGTGCACCTCGAAGAAAAAGGCATCAAGATCATCGTCAACCCGAATGCCGACAAGAACGCTCGCAAGCCCAATGCCATCCAGACGGCTTTCACCGAGTTTTTCAATGACCTCAACGCCATGCGAGATGACATTTCAAGACAAAGCAAGAAAATGGAGGCTTTAAGCAAATTAGTACAGAGAAAACTGAATCTGTAACATCGCATAGTTTTCTGCAGTACATAACATTGTTTTCCGCAGTACATAAAATTGTTTTCTGCAGTACATAACATAACTTGTGGATTATACTTTAAAATAGGAAACAAAATCCTTAAATAGGAAACAAAATCCTTAAATATAAGACTACATTCAAAGTATAATCCACAGGTATATTTACAAATCAAATTACAAATAGAATTTGTCCGTTAATTTCGCATACCATTCCGAGCGGTTTCCATCCGCATCCATCATGGTCTCCACGACATTTTCCATCTCATTTCTCCTATGCCGTTCGAAAGAAAGCAAGACACGCTTTGGAGACTTCCTCTCCACAGTCTTAATAGCACACCTACCTACCAAATAAAATCCTGACATACAGCCTTCTGCAATAAATTGCTCCTCCACATCTACAGGCAGCACAACCGAGAATAGTCTTTTTATTCCTTGCCACAGTTCTCGAAAAGGCAACGTATCCGCATGGCGAGCCATACTCCGTTTATTGTCAGGATTTTTCAAGCTATCCACAAAGAACGGCGGGTTACTAACGATAGCATCAAATTTTTCCTCCGGCAAGAAATCCTGCAAGCGACTATGAACTATTTCGACACGATCTGCAAAAGGACTGGAAGCCACGTTCTCGCAAGCTTGCCGACAAGCATCCTCGTCCATATCTATGCCTACCACACGAGCATCTTGATACCTTTGAGCCATCATCAAAGAAATCAGCCCCGTACCAGAACCGATGTCCAAGATACGAGAACCACCCCTTGCCCATGCACCCACCAAGACGCCATCAGTGCCAACCTTCATGGCACACCTGTCTTGGAATATTTCAAACTGTTTGAATCGAAAACTACTCATTTGCTATTTTTTAATTAGAACGGCAAACGAGCCTAATTATTTTACATTTAAGCCTAAAAACAAGAGATTTACGAGGATATTCCATAAGAAATATACATTATTATATTAAAAATTGTATTTTAACAAGGCTAATTCAACAAAAAAGGCTAACTTTGCAAGTCAAAATGGATTTATAACTAGTTATGAACAACAATAGAGAAACTCAAGTACAAATGATCGCCGACTATGAAGGCGATGTAACCAAGCTTATCACAGAAAAAAAACCGGGGGCATACCCTATCCTATGTACCCGTGGCCTTGTGCTTTTCCCTACAGTTCTCACTCCTATCGTTCTGGGAAGAAGCCAAAGCGTCGCTTTATTGGAGCATATGCGTCAGCAAAAGACCGAAGACCCTATATTTTGCTCTTTCTGCCAAAAGGACGAAGAAGTAGAAATTCCTGAGCAAAAGGACTTAAGCGAGATCGGCGTATTCTGCCGTCTCATCAAGATGATCGATTTACCGGGTCCAGAAAAGCAAACGACTATCGTTGTCCAGGCACTTGGAAGATGCAGACTCAACAAAATCACTCAAACTCACCCTTACTACGAAGGTGAGGTGGAAAGCATCCCAGAGATCTGGCCAAAGAAGGGAGACTCGGAGTTCAAGATTCTCCAACAAGCCCTGTACAACCAAACCATCGACTTGATACATGCCAGCGAAGATATGTCTAACGAGGCCGAATATGCCCTCAACAACATCAGCAACCCTCTGGTGCGACCTAACTTCATCTTCTCTTCCATGCCTTACAGCATCGAGGAAAAGCTCAAGTTGCTCTCCATCAACAAACTCAACGACCGCATCACAGAAGCCATCAAAATGGGCAACAAGTTGATGCAACTGTTTGCGCTGGAGTCTGATATCAGAAGAAAGACCAAGAGCGACCTGGACGAACAGCAGCGCGAGTATTTCTTGCAACAGCAGCTCAAGAACATCAAGGAGGAGCTAGGAGGCAACGAGTCAAACCCAGAGAAGAAGGAGATCATAGAGAAAGCCAAGAACAAGAAATGGAATGAAAAGATCGAGAAGACCTTCCAGAAAGAATACAAGAAACTGGACACGATCAATCCTCAAAGCCCAGACTATCCCATCCAGATAAATTATCTGCAGACATTGGTTGATTTGCCTTGGGACGAGTGTACCAAGGACGACTTGAGCTTGAAACATGCCAAGAAAGTGCTGGACAAAGACCACTATGGCATGGAAAAAGTGAAAGAGCGTATCCTGGAATATCTTGCCGTGAGAGCCTTGCGCGATGACCAGAAGAGTCCGATCCTCTGCCTGTATGGTCCTCCTGGAGTGGGTAAGACTAGCCTTGGAAAGAGCATCGCCGAAGCCATGAAGAGGAAATATGTCAGGGTATCTTTGGGCGGTCTTCATGACGAGGCTGAAATCAGGGGACACCGCCGCACCTACATCGGTGCCATGCCAGGACGCATCATCAAGAGCATCCAGAAAGCTGGTAGTGGAAATCCCGTCTTCATTCTGGACGAGATCGAACGGCGACCCTTCTTCGGCATTGCTTGAGGTACTCGACCCTGAGCAGAACAACGCCTTCCACGACAACTACCTTGATGTGGATTACGACTTGTCCAAGGTCTTGTTTATCGCCACCGCCAACGACCTCGGCTCCATCCCTCGCCCATTGCTCGACCGCATGGAACTCATCGAGGTTAGCGGTTACATCACGGAGGAAAAGATCGAAATCGCCAAGCGACATTTGATACCCAAGGAATTGGAAAATACGGGGTTGAGCAAATACTCTCCTAAAATCAAGTTCGCCAAAGCTTCCATCGAGAAAATCATAGAGCACTATACCCGGGAAAGCGGTGTGCGACAGTTGGAAAAACAAATCAACAAAGCCCTGCGCAAGATGGCATACAAGTTGGCTTACGAGGAAGAGTTGGGCACGACAAGCATCACGCCTGCCGACATAGATACCTTGTTGGGCAACCCTCCTTTCAACCGCGACATCTACCAAGGCAACGACTACGCTGGTGTCGTCACAGGATTGGCATGGACTTCAGTAGGCGGAGAGATACTCTTCATCGAGACATCCTTGAGCAAGGGAAAGGCTGGAAAGCTTACCCTGACCGGAAACTTAGGAGATGTCATGAAGGAATCCGCCGTCATCGCATTGGAGTATGTCAAGGCACACATCGACTTGCTCGGTGTCGATTACCGCATCTTCAGCAATTGGAACATCCACATCCATGTGCCCGAGGGAGCAACACCTAAAGACGGACCATCGGCAGGTATCACCATCGCCACCAGCATTGCCTCCGCCCTTACCCAGCGCAAGGTACGCAAGAACACGGCGATGACGGGCGAGATTACTCTACGAGGCAAAGTGCTTCCTGTAGGCGGAATCAAGGAAAAGATTCTGGCAGCCAAGCGAGCTGGCATCACCGACATCGTGATGTGTCAAGCCAACCAGAAGGACATCGAGGAAATTCCTGAGCAATACCGCAAGGGAGTGGAATTCCACTATGTTGAGAATGTAGCCGATGTTTGGAGATTTGCGTTGACGGACAAAAAGGTTGACAATCCGATAGATTTCACCATCGAAGAAGATAAGAGCAACGAAGAAAAGAAAAAAGAAGCGTAGAGCAATCTACACATGATTTTCAATATTCAACACGAATTTATTAAAGATGAAATTTGAACTACAAGTAACAGATAAGGCCAGCGATGCCCGCACAGGTATCATCACCACCGACCACGGACAAATCAAGACTCCGATCTTCATGCCCGTGGGCACCGTGGGCTCCGTAAAAGGCGTACACTTCGACGAACTCCGCAACCAAGTGAAGGCTCAGATTATCCTGGGCAACACCTACCACCTCTATCTCCGCCCAGGACTGGAAGTGATGAAGGCAGCAGGTGGCTTGCATGGTTTCAACGGTTGGGAACGTCCTATCCTCACGGATAGCGGCGGCTTCCAAGTGTTCTCGCTGACAGGTATCCGCAAGCTGAGAGAAGAGGGATGCGAGTTTCGCTCCCATATTGATGGCAGCAAGCACATCTTTACACCAGAGAACGTAATGGACACAGAGCGCATCATCGGTGCCGACATCATGATGGCTCTTGACGAATGCCCTCCAGGACAAAGCGACTACCAGTACGCCAAGAAAAGTTTGGAGATGACGCAGCGTTGGCTGGACCGCTGTTTCAAACGTTTCAACGAGACGGAGCCTTTGTATGGTTACAACCAGAGCCTCTTCCCTATCGTGCAAGGCTGTACATTCCCTGAGTTGAGAAGAGAAGCCGCTAAGTTTGTCGCCGACAAGGGAGCCGACGGAAACGCCATAGGTGGTCTTGCCGTAGGTGAGCCTACCGAGGTGATGTACGAGATGATAGAGGTGGTCAATGAAATCCTGCCTAAGGACAAGCCTCGTTATCTGATGGGAGTGGGCACTCCACAGAACATCCTCGAAGCCATCGAGCGAGGCGTCGATATGTTCGACTGCGTGATGCCGACCCGAAATGGTAGAAACGCCATGCTGTTCACTTACAATGGCACGATGAACATGCGCAACAAGAAATGGGAGATGGACTTCAGTCCTGTCGATCCTGATGGATGCGACATCGACCGCACCACCACCAAGGCATACTTGCACCACCTCTTCAAAGCCCAGGAGTTGCTCGCCATGCAAATCGCAAGCATCCACAACTTAGCTTTCTACCTCCGATTGGTAACTGATGCTCGTCAACATATCGAGCAAGGCGACTTCGTGCAATGGAAGCGCTCTATCATCGACCAACTCGGACGAAGAATCTAAAAAAGTTAGGAGTTATAAGTTAGAGGTTTAGGAATGAACTACACCAAAGTCTTGGTTACAGCGACTATCCATCTAACCAAAGAAGAATCATAAAATGAAGAATTTCAAACAAATAAGGAAACATCGCAGAAGATACAAGTTGGAGCGATGGTTTGGCAAGCATTTTGCGTGGCTCATCAAAGCTTCGCAATGGACTGCTCACAAATTGAGATTCCTAAGATTTCTGAAATATATCAACCCATTCAGATACATCAAGCGCCTGGACTGGTATATCATCAAGAAGTTTGTGGGATATTATTTCTTCAGCATTGCACTGATCATTGCCATAGCCATCGTCTTCGATGTAAACGACAACTTGGCCAAGTTTACTGAGAACCATGCACCTTTGCGTGCCATCGTCTTCGATTACTACGCCAATTTCGTGCCTTACTTCGCCAACTTGTTTAGTGCCTTGTTTGTATTCATTGCCGTCATCCTCTTCACCACGAAGATGGCAGGCAATTCCGAGATTATCGCCATTCTCGCTTCAGGAACCTCCTTCAAGCGTCTCATGCGACCATACATGCTTACTTGCATCATGCTGTCCGCCCTGTCCTATACGCTTTCCGCATACGTCATTCCGCATGGAACCGTCGTCCGACAGAACTTCGAGAACATGTACAAGAAGAAATCGAAGAACACTTCGGCAGACAATGTGCAGTTGCAGGTGGATCGTGGTGTCATCGCTTACATACAGCACTATGACAACACCTGCAAGAGAGGATATGGTTTTTGCTTGGACAAGTTCCAGGACAAGAAGCTCGTCAGCCACCTCACAGCCATGGAGGTACAATACGACACCATCTCCGACTCCAAGTACCATTGGAAAATCCGCAACTGGAAGGTCAGAAAACTGCAAGGTATGAGAGAGCACATCACCAGCGGGGCTGAGAAAGACACGCTGATTACCATGGAACCTACCGACCTGGTATATTCCAAGGGACAGCAAGAGACGTTCACAAGTCCCGAGTTGAAAGCTTACATCGGCAAGCAGATAGACCGAGGCTCTGGCAACGTAGTGCAGTATCAAGTGGAATACCACAAGCGCATCGCCTCTTCGTTCGCCTCCTTCATACTGACCATCATCGGTCTGTCCCTATCAGCCAAGAAGCGGAAAGGCGGAATGGGCATGGCCCTGGGCGTCGGACTGGCACTCAGCTTTGGTTACATCATGCTCCAGACCGTATCTGCGACCTTCGCCATCCAAGCCAACTTTCCACCGATGCTGGCAGCATGGATGCCAAACTTCATCTTCGCCATCGTAGCATACTTCTGCTACCGAAAGGCACCGAGATAAAAAAAATAATAAATAATAATGTATAAGGAAAGCAATATATCTGTTTTCTAAATTATTCATTAACTATAATTTAAGTATTATGTATTTCGACGAATTAGATTTGAACGATAATGTGCTCGATGCACTTTACGATATGCATTTCGACAAATGCACCCCTGTACAAGAAAAATGTATTCCTGAGATATTGGATGGTAAGGATGTCTTGGGCGTAGCCCAGACTGGCACTGGCAAGACAGCTGCCTACTTGCTGCCTATCCTAAGCAAATTGGACGATGGCGGCTATCCTGAAGATGCCATCAACTGCGTGATCATGTCACCGACCCGTGAGCTAGCACAGCAGATAGACCAAGCCATGCAAGGTTTCAGCTACTACCTGCAAGGAGTAAGTAGCGTGGCTGTCTATGGTGGCAATGACGGAGGTAGATACGACCAGGAGCTCAAGAGCCTTCGCATGGGTGCCGACGTAGTCATCGCTACCCCAGGCCGTCTGATTACTCACATCAGCTTGGGCAATGTAGATTTGAGCAAAGTCAGTTTCTTCATTCTTGACGAGGCAGACCGTATGCTCGACATGGGTTTCTCGGAGGACATCATGACCATCGCCAAGAAACTGCCTAAGACTTGCCAGACCATCATGTTCTCCGCCACAATGCCGAAGAAAATCGAAGAGTTGGCGAAGACATTGCTCAAAAACCCTGTGGAAATCAAACTTGCCGTCAGCAAGCCTGCTGAAAAAATCAAGCAAGAGGCTTATGTTTGCTATGAGGCTCAGAAGATGAGCATCATCAAGGACATATTCAAACAAGGAGACCTCAAGCGTGTCATCATCTTCTGCGGAAGCAAGATGAAAGTTAAGCAACTCTCTGCTTCCCTACAACAGCAAAAGATAAACTGCGGCGAGATGCACTCAGACTTGACACAGCCTGAGCGTGACGACATCATGTTCAAATTTAAGAGTGGACAGATAGATGTATTGGTAGCCACAGACATCGTTGCCAGAGGCATCGACATCGACGACATCACCTTGGTCATCAACTTCGATGTACCTCACGATACAGAAGATTACGTTCACCGCATAGGTCGTACTGCTCGTGCCGACCGTGACGGAAGAGCTATCACCTTGGTCAACGAGATGGACATCTATTGGTTCCAGCAAATAGAGAAGTTCCTGGAAAAAGTGGTAGAAAAGATGCCTCTGCCTGAGGAATGTGGCGAAGGTCCTGAATATGTAAAGCTAGACAAGCCTACCAAACCTGGCAGGGATAGAAACGGCAAAGGCAAGTCTAGCGCCAAGAGCCGCAGACAAAAGGACCGCGACCAGACCGCCCACAAACGTAAGCCAAACAACAAGAACTACCGTCAGGAAAAGATGGGCAACCCTACTGGCGAGCCAAAAGCTGAGAATGGCGAGAACGGAACGAAGAACGAGAACACTGGTGGCAATAAGACAAGAAACGCCAACAGAAGAAAGAACTCTTCTAACGGAAAGGCCGCACCACAAAACAACACCAACGGAAAGCGACCAAACAATAGCAACGGCAACAAGCAAGGCAATCGTAAGAATCGCAACGCCCAAGACAACCGCTCCAACAAGAACCCACGCAACAACAACGCCGAGAACTTACGTCCTGGAAGCAACGGCCGAGGTAGAGGCGTCGCACAGAAGAAATCAAACGACAAGACAGCTTCACGCAAGCCAACACCTATTGTGAACCCACAAAAGAAAGAAAATGTCGTGAAGAAATTCATCAAACGAATTTTTGGCTTTAAGAAATAACCCAACATTTGCAACAAAATCAAGGAATTTGAGTTATTAAAGAAAGAACAAAACATTTAGAAATGAAGAAATACATCATCTTTGTGCTCATGGCATTGATGTCAACAACTGCCATGGCACAATCTTCAAGCATGACAGACGACCAAGTCATGCAGTTTGTGGTAAAGGAGCACAATTCTGGTACCTCAAATGCACAAATCGTCACCAAGTTGATGCAACGTGGTGTCGATATTTCACAAATTCGGCGTGTCCGTACCCGATATGAGCGAGAAGCGAAGCAAGGTGGATTGGACAACTTATCGGGAGCTTCCAATTCCAAAGGCTCTTCTCGCCTGAGAACCAACAACGGCAAGACTCGTGATGACTATGGCAAGCGAGCAGACCAAGAAGCCTCCAACTACAGCAACTATAGGGTGAAAGCGCAACGCGACAATTCGTATGTCCATACCTATAATGGTAACGACGAGGAATACATGGATATGCAGGATGAATTGTATGGCATCTACCCTGACTCCACCCAGATGCTTCGCCGACTGCTTGCCGAAAAGAAATACAACAGCAAGAAAGTGTTCGGTAGAGACATCTTTAATAACAAGGAGTTGAGCTTCGAGCCAAACATGAACATCGCCACTCCACAAAATTATCGTTTGGGACCTGGTGACGCTGTCATCATCGACATCTATGGTGCTTCGCAGAAAACCATCGAGAGCACGGTTTCTCCTGATGGAACGGTTACCATCGAAGGATATGGTCCTGTCAGCGTCAGTGGCCTGACGGTAGCTCAAGCCAACGCTCGCCTCCGTGGCACCCTCGGAAGCAGATACACTTCCAGCCACATCAAGTTGACCGTTGGACAAACCAAGACCATCATGGTCAATGTGATGGGTGAGGTGAAAGCACCGGGTACCTATACCCTCTCTGCATTCGCCACCGTCTTCCATGCACTTTATATGGCTGGCGGAACCAACGACCTCGGTACCTTACGTAATATTAAGGTATATAGGAACAACCGCCTTGTCACCGTCGTGGATATTTATGACTACATCCTCAATGGCAAGTTGACAGGCAACGTCCGTCTTGCCGACAACGACGTGATTGTCGTCGGTCCATACGACTGCTTGGTGAATGTCACGGGCAAGGTGAAACGCCCTATGTTCTATGAGATGAAGAAGAACGAGAGCATCAGCTCCTTGTTGAAGTACGCTGGTAGTTTCACGGGCGATGCTTACAAGAAATCTGTACGCATCAACAGAAAGACAGGTCGAGAATATGCAGTGTTCAACGTGGAAGAGTTCGACTTCTCTAGTTTCCGCATCGAGGACGGCGACTCGGTAAGCGTTGACTCCATTCTTCCTCGCTATGCCAATACAGTGGAAGTGAAGGGAGCGGTATTCCGTCCAGGTATGTACAACCTTGGCGA
>ERZ808277.600-NODE-600-length-10441-cov-3.215290_pt1 | contig 10441 bp, 11 predicted proteins | sample MGYA00521240_ERZ808277 | MGnify/ENA primary metagenome ERZ808277 (study PRJEB31516, sample SAMN03275599) | gut metagenome | biome: mammalia-associated habitat; material: feces | host: Papio cynocephalus | place: Kenya | collected 2012-07-17 ... | reverse complement strand
AATATTGGATTAGAAAAAAAGAGAAAAAAATTGCCTACTTTTACTTGACACAAACTTTTTTACTGAAATATGTTGGATTTAATTGTAAAAATTCTATGTCTATGATAAAATGACCATAGTTTTGAGAGGTGAAAATATGCAAAACAAAGTAAAACCATTTGTAAAATGGGCAGGAGGCAAAGGAAGTCTATTAAATCAGTTAAATAAGTATTATCCATTAGAATTAAAAAATGGAGAAATAGAATGTTATATAGAACCTTTTGTAGGTGGAGGAGCAGTTTTAATAGATATATTACAAAATTATAAAGTAAAGGAAGCATACGCTTTTGATATAAATGAAAATTTAATAAATTCTTATAACATAATAAAAAACAATGTTAATGAATTAATATATAATCTAGAAATATTAGAAAAAGAATATTTTGGGTTAGAAAAAGAGGCAAGAAAAGAATATTTTTATAATATAAGAGAACAGTACAACGCTTATAAGTTATCTAAAGATGAAAAGTCATTGCAAAAAGCTGTAGAATTTATTTTTCTGAATAGGACATGTTTTAATGGATTATATAGAGTAAATAAAAATGGCGATTTCAATGTTCCTATGGGGAATTATAAAAATCCAACTATATGCGACGAAGAAAATTTAAAGGCATTATCTGGACTTATAAAAAATGTAAAGTTTCAATATGGAGATTATAAGACAAGTCAAGAATATATAAAGAAAAATACTTTTGTATATTTTGATCCACCATATAGACCTTTGAATGTTACATCAGGATTTACATCATATACTAAAGAAGATTTCGATGACGAAAATCAAAAAGAATTAGCATTATTTTATAAAGAATTAAGTGATAAAAAAGTAAAAGTTATGCTTAGTAATTCTAATCCCAAAAATACAAATAAAAAAGATTGTTTCTTTGAAAATATTTATAAAGGGTTCAATATTAATGAAGTTTATGCCAAAAGAATGATAAATGCTAATTCGAATGGAAGAGGAGAAATATCTGAACTTCTTATAACGAATTATAAATCAGATAATACTTACTATGGAGAAATAGAATGTATAGAGGAAAATACTATTTTGAAACAGATAATTTCAAATTAATTTATAACGATATATTTAAAGCAATAAAAAAAATCGAAGATAAAAGTATAGATATGATATTTGCAGATCCACCATATTTTTTATCCAGTGATGGTATAACTTGTAGTGGTGGAAAAATGGTAAGTGTTAATAAGGGAGAATGGGATAAAACATTATCAATTAAAGAAAAACATAAGTTTAATAGAAAGTGGATAAAAGAATGTTATAGAATTTTAAAAGATAATGGTACTATTTGGATAAGTGGAACTTTGCACAACATTTATTCTATAGGAATGGCACTTGAAGAAGAAGGATTTAAAATAATAAATAATATTACATGGCAGAAAACAAATCCACCACCAAATCTTGCATGTAAAACTTTTACTCATTCTACCGAAACTATTTTATGGGCGAGAAAAGACTTGAAAAAGATTAAATACACATTTAATTATGAAATTATGAAAAAATTAAATAATAATAAACAAATGAAAGATGTCTGGACAACCTCATTGACTAAGCTATCAGAGAAAAAACAAGGAAAACATCCAACGCAAAAACCATTAGAGATATTAGATAAAATAATACTTGCTTCAACTAATGAAAACGATTTAGTTTTAGATCCCTTTTGTGGAAGTGGTACATCGATGATAGAATGTAAATTATTAAATAGAAAAGGAATAGGAATTGATGTAAATGTAGAATCACTAAAATTAGCCAAAAGTAGATTGGATTTTGAACATAATAATATTTATGAACCAAAGTTAATACGAGCAGATGCGACTAATTTACAAAAAATAATTCCGAGTGAAAAAATTGATTTTATATTTGCTCATCCACCATATGCAGATATAATAAAATATAGTAAAGATATTAAAGAAGATATATCAAGATTAAATCTAAAAGAATATTTAAATCAAATGAGTTTGTTTTCAAAAGAATGTTTTAGAGTTCTAAAAAAAGATAAAATTTGTTCAAGTTTAATAGGCGATATTAGGAAAAATAAAAATGTTATTCCGTTAGGCTTTTATATCATGAATATGTTTATCCAAACAGGTTTCACATTGAAAGAAATAATTATAAAAGAACAACATAATTGCAAAATGACAGATTATTGGAAAAATAAAAATATGGATTTTTATTTATTAGAACATGAGTATGTATTTATATTTAAAAAATAGAATTTATTCTGTGCTAAAAAATATAACAAAAAAATATAACAAAAAACAATTGACATAATCGAAAAAACATGTTAACATATAAAACAATATTAAGAGTCTACCTATGAATAAAATCAGAGCGGTAGAGGGTGACTACAATACAAAATCACCTACACTTAAAGCAAATGCCAAGCATTGCAAAGGAGTCTTAAAAGATTTCTTGCAATGCTTTTTGTTTTGCATAAAATAAAATTAAAAATTAAAAAGGAGAGATGTAAATGAAATTTGAATTAGAAGTGCCATCATTAAAAAGAAAGCAAGAAGCAATTGAATACATAAATGAATTTACAAAATATAATTCACAAATTAACGGAGTTGGCGGATTAAACAGATATTTACAAGATTATGAAGGATGGCTTGAGAAATTAGAACAAGATTATACAAGAATTCCAAGTGAAACGAAAGTTCCTACTAGAACCTATTTTTTAATCAGAAAAAGCGACAATAAAATTATAGGTATGATAAATATACGACTAGTCCTAAATGAAAAACTAAGAAAATTTGGCGGAAATATAGGATATAGCATACGCCCAACCGAAAGAAGAAAAGGATATAATAAAATAAATTTATATTTAGGGTTAAAAATTTGTCAAGAATATGGTATAAAAGAAGTATTAATGGATTGTGATAAATACAATTTAGGCTCGGCTAAAACTATACAAGCTTTAGGCGGTGTAAAAACAAAAGAATGTTATAATGATGAGTTTAAAGAAACTGTTGAATTTTATAGTATAGATGTAGATAAGTCTTTGAGTGCAAATAAGGAATTATATGAGAAATAGTATCTTGAATTATCCGACTAAAAGCAAACATTACTAGCCAAAGTGGGATATACAAATATATCAAAAATTAATGTTAATAGGAGGTCTTGCCATGGTAAAAGACATGCAAACAATAGTAAATTTTTGTAAATCCAAAGGATTTATGTATCAAGGTTCAGATATTTATGGAGGAATAGCAAATGTATGGGACTATGGACCTTTAGGTTGTAGATTAAAAAACAATATAAAAGATGCTTGGAGAAAAAGATATATCCAAGAAAGAGAAAACAGTTATGAAATTGATGCAGCAATATTAATGCATCCAAAAGTATGGGAAGCAAGTGGACATTTAGCTTCATTTTATGATCCAAAAATAGATTGTAAAAAATGTAAAACAAGATTTAGAGCAGATAATTTTATTACAGATATTTCAAAGGGGGAAGTAAATGGTGATGGATTAAGCTATGAAGAAATGGAAAAATATATTGAAGAAAATAATGTTAAATGTCCAGTATGTGGAGAACATGATTTTACAAAAATTAGAAAATTTAGCCAAATGTTCGAAACATACAGAGGAACTACAGATGAAGATAAAAGTAGTATTTATTTAAGACCTGAAAATGCACAAGGAGAATATGTAAATTTTTTAAATGTTCAAAGAACAACAAGATCAAAATTGCCTTTTAGTATTGGTCAAATAGGAAAAGCATTTAGAAATGAAATAACACCAGGAAACTTTAATTTTAGAACAATAGAATTTGAACAAATGGAATTTCAAACTTTTTGTAAAAAAGGAAATGACACAGAAATATATAATTATTTCAAAGAATATGCAAAACAATTTTTTATAGATTTAGGTTTAAAACAAGAAAATTTAAGATACCATGACCATGAAAAATTAGCTCATTATGCAAAAGAGGCATGTGATATAGAATTCAAATTTCCATTTGGCTGGGGAGAAATTAATGGTACTCATAATAGAACAGATTTCGATTTAAAAAGGCATCAAGAATATTCAGGAAAAAGTATGCAATATTTAGACCCTGAAACAAATGAAAAATTTATTCCATATATAATTGAATCCACAATTGGTGCAGACAGAGCACTTTTAGCAGTCTTATGCCAAGCATACGAAGAAGAAAAAATAAGTGATACTGATACAAGAATAGTACTTAAATTAAATCCTTCTTTAGCTCCATATAAAATAGCAATATTACCACTAACTAAAAAGCAAAGCGAAAATGCCAAAAAATTATATAAAAATTTATCATATGATTTTATGTGCATATATGATGAATCAGGAACTATTGGAAAAAGGTATCGTAGACAAGATGAAATAGGAACACCTTATTGCATAACAGTAGATTACGAAACTGAAAAAGATGGATGTGTTACTATTAGAAATAGGGATAATATGAAACAGGAGAGAGTTAAAATTGATGAATTAAAAAATATTATAAACAATATGCATGTACTATAAATATATTTAAAGTGAAAATTAAAAAATACGAATAAACAATACAAAAGTCAAATGAATAATTGAAATCCATTTGACTTTTTGCTATAATTATAAAAAATTACAAGTATGTTGTTAATATTAGAATTTATAATAGGAGGAATTTTATGAGAAAAAAAGCAATAATAGTAATGGTAATTATAGTTTTATTTATTTTATTAATTCCAACACCAATGCACTTAAATGATGGAGGAACTGTTGAATATAAAGCGTTATTATACAAAGTTTCAAAAGTTCATAGATTAACAGGAGATTTAGAAAAAATGTATGAAGACGGAACTATTATTGAAATATTAGGTATAGAAATTTTTAATAATGTAAAATAAATTACTGTTTGGCAGTTCGATGTTATGTTTATAGAAAATACAACAAAATGTGTATTATTTTAGCAATTTAAGTATTAACATATTTATTATTTATTTGAGAGGAGATGTGAAAGATGCTAAATAAACAAAAGGAATTATATGAATTATTAAATGATAAAAAAAGCTTAAACGAAATTCAAAATTACATAAGAGAAGTAATTACAATTAGAGGATTTTCTAAACAAAGAGTACAAGATAAAATGTTATTATTGCTTGAAGAAACAGGAGAGTTAGCAAAAGCTATTAGAAAAACAATACCAGAAGCATCAATAGACTATGAAAAAATAGAAAATTACACAGATATTGAAGAAGAAATTGCAGATGTATTTATAGTTTTGGTTTCAATATGTAACAGGCTAAATATAAATTTATATGATGCAATTAAGAAAAAAGAAGAAAAGAACATAAAAAGACAATGGAAAGTAAATGGAGGAGAATATGTTAGATTTAAAAAAATTACAAAAAGAAATATATCAAAATAAATTAAATAAAGGATTTAATGTAACAGATGTAAATAAGGAGTTTTGTTTAACTTATGGAGAAGTTGCAGAAGCGTATGAAGCTTGGAGGAAAAAGAAAGATGATTTAGGTGAAGAACTAGCTGATGTTGCTATATATTTATTAGGAATATCAGAAATAGTAGGTATAGATTTAGAAGAAGAAATACAGAGAAAAGTATACAAAAATGCTAAAAGAGAATATAAAGTTATTGATGGTGCAAATACTAGAGTTAAAGAATATGAAGATGATTTAGAAAGATAGTCAATATAAAAAATTTAACATGTAGATATAAAAAAGAAAACAAAAGCATATATTATACAAAACGAAAGTGAGGTATAATATATGCTTTTAAAAATAATTAATAAAAAAATAATAAAAAAAACAATAGCCTTAACTCTATCAATATATTTTATATCATCAATATTTATTATAGTAGAAGCCGAAAATTATGAATGGTCTGTAATAAACAATATGCAAACAATAGAAACAAATGGTAGTGTAGAAGAAAACAGAGATAAAACAGACTCTACAACAGACAAAACAAATAAAGATGAGCTTAATCTAGAATGTCAATCAGCCATATTAATAGAACAAAACAGTGGTCAAATCTTATACGAAAAAAATTGTCATGAACAACTACGTCCAGCAAGTGTCACAAAATTAATGACATTATTAATAATTTTTGAGGGCTTAGAATCAGGTCAAATAACACTTCAAGACAAAGTACCATGCAGTCAAAATGCAGCATCAATGGGAGGTTCACAAATCTGGCTAGATACTCGTGAAGAACTAACAGTAGATGAAATGCTAAAAGCAATGTGTGTTGTTTCAGCCAATGATTGTACTGTAGCAATGGCAGAATACATGGCAGGTTCAGAATCAGCATTTGTTGATAAAATGAATGAAAGAGCAAAACAGCTAGGAATGAATGATACAACATTCAAAAATTGCCATGGAATAGATGAAGATGGTCATGTTACATCAAGTTATGATATTGCGCTAATGTCTAGAGAACTACTAACAAAACATCCAGATATAACAAACTATACAACAATCTATATGGATACATTGCGAAATGGTCAATCACAATTAGTAAATACTAATAAATTAGTACGTAATTACAAAGGCGCAACAGGCTTGAAAACAGGTTCAACATCACTTGCATTATTTAATTTATCTGCAAGTGCTACAAGAGATGATTTATCACTAATTGCAGTAATAATGAAAGCACCAACAAGTGCTAAAAGATTTTCAGAAGCTCAGCGTGTATTAGATTATGGATTTAAAAATTATGAATTTAAACAATTCGGAAAAAATGGAGATGTAATAGGAAAGGTTACAGTAGAAAAAGGAATTGAAAAAGAAGTTAATGCTATGTTAAATGGAAATTGTGGTGTACTATTGAAAAAAGGTTCTGAAAATAATGTAGTTCAAAATGTAAATTTACCACAAAAAATTTCAGCACCAGTTGAAAAGGGGCAAAAGATAGGTCAAGTTACGTATACATTAGATGGAAAATTACTTCAAACAGTTGATATTATATCAGATAAAGAAGTAAAAAAAGAAAGTTTAATGAATGTTGTTTCATATATTTATGAAAAATGGTTTTGTTTATTAAGATAAAAATAAAACGTAAAACATTACTTTTATGCAAAAGTGCAAAGCGGTTTTACGTTTTTTATTAATTATTGATTATTTACAAATTTTAGCATAAACATTTACATCATCACATGAGGCATATAATTTTAAATCATTTCCAGTTTCGTTTTTAAATTTTAAATCAAGTGTATTATAAGAAACAGTAGCATCTTTACCATCTTGAATATAGTCAACGCTTTTTCCATGTTCATGTCTTTCTACAATAGTAATTCCAGGAACTGCTAAAGCGGCATTATAAAGTGTTGTGCTAACTTGGCAATTTCCTCCGCCTAAAGCGTATTTTATTTGCTTATTTACATATATTTCAGCTTCTTTATAACCTTCTTCTGCTGTACAGGGACCAATTAGATTATTAAAAGAAAAAGTTTCTCCGTTTTTTAAAGTATATCCATTTATTTTTCCACAAGTTAGTTTTATATTAACAATACGATTTGCAACACCTGATTTTAATGGAGTTGAAAAGCTTGCTAATTCTGTTTCGGTATTTTCATTTGGAGATTTGTTTTCGTTTTGATTACTATTATTATCAGTGGTATTTATATTATTATGGTTATTATTTCCATCAGTACTTGTCCTAGAAATGTTTATGCCATTTTCATTATTACTAGTTTTTCCAATATTTTCATTTTTTTTATTATCACAACCAGATAATATAAATGAAAATGAAAGTAAAACGAACATAGTTAATAAAATTTTCATAAAATTTCCTTGTATAATGAATATATAAACATTATACAAACTCCTTTCTTTTTATTTTCTGTTATAAAATCTATTTTTCCCACAATAATAATTTTTATTCGAGCATTTATTACATTATTTTTCTTGCATGCAAAACAACTCTAGATTTACCAGTTGCATCACATGTTGATAATGTTATAATAGAATCTTCAGCACTTAAATCAACTCCGAAATTATGAATACTTCTATTTTTTAAAGTATTCAAAAAATCAATGTAATTTGCATCACTACTAAAAGATGTAGTTAAATAATATGATTCAGCTTTTATAGTATATACAGAAAAAACTTCATATACTTGTGTTCCGAGAAGGTGTAGAAAATGTTAAATAATGGTCATTTGGATTATTTAACCAATCTTGTTTTTGAGTATTTTTTAAAGTGGCAAACATACTAGAATCCATTCTATTATGACCATAAATAATTATATTTTTATCTGTATCATCAAATTTATTTCTATAATCAGCAAAAATCCATCCAGCCTTATTATATGATTTGTCAAAAGAATGTGATAAATAAAAACTATTATCAGAACCTTTAACAACTGGGTAGTTTATAGATGTACCGAAAACAGTTATCCATCCAACGGTTGAAGAATTTATTGAACTTAAATTATCAAAATCTAATTCATATGCAATAATTTTTTTTGAATCATCTTCAGTAGATTCAGAATTTTCATTATTAGGAATTTCAATTTCTATAGTGTCTAAAATTGAAGAATTTGTAACATTAGATAACATGTCAGCACTTTTTTTATTTTCCATATACCAATTAAAAATATAAATTAAACAATATATAATAACTAATATTGAAATAATTCTAAAAATTATAATAATTATATTTCTTTTTTTATCTTTTGAATGTTTGCTGTTCATAAAAAAATCTATCCTTTCTTTATTTAATATATATTTTGTATTAATTTAAACTAATTATAACAAAACGATTTAAAAAAGTCTATAACATAAATGTCAAGTGAAAAATTAAATTCAATTTCGTAAAGTAAATCAAGTTGTGTTATTTAATGCTACAATCATAAACACACAAATTGGAAAAAACACTTGACAGTTGACAATAATACATATAAAATAAATATGTGAGTAGAAATATATAATATTATTGAATAAAAATATATTTAAACTGAACATTGAAAATTTAATAGAAAGAGGTGTTAGATTATGGGAGACACTATAATCATAATCGCCGTTTTTCTTATCTCAGCAGTAATTTTTACTTTCGTAGGTTTTATAATAAGAAAGAAAATTGCTGAATCTAAAATGCAAAGTGCAGAAAATGAAGCTAAAAGAATTATTGAAACAGCAACTAGAGATGCTGAAAATAAAAGAAAAGAAGAAATATTTAAAGCAAAAGAAGAAATAATGAATGCAAGAAAAGATTTAGATCAAGAGATTAAAGAAAGAAGAGGCGAAGTTCAATTACAAGAAAGAAGATTAGTCCAAAAAGAAGAAAATCTAGAAAATAGAATATCTCGGATTAGAGAAAAAGGAACAAGAATTAATAAAAAAAGATTCAGAATTAGGAAACAAAGCAGCAGAGTTAGATAAAGTTATTGATTCTCAAAAAGAAGAATTACAACGTATTTCTAGAATGTCTATCAGAAGTTGAAAAAGACTTAGTAAAAGAAAAGGCTAATCTAGTTAGAAGTTTTGAAGAAGAAACTAAGGAAAAAGCAGATAAAAGTGCTAAAGAGATAATAAGTTATGCAATACAAAAATGTGCTGCAGACCATACATCTGAAACTACTGTATCTATAGTATCATTACCAAATGATGATATGAAAGGTAGAATAATAGGTAGAGAAGGACGTAATATTAAAACATTAGAAACTTTAACAGGAATTGATTTAATAATAGATGATACACCAGAAGCAGTTATAATTTCTGGTTTTGATCCATTAAGAAGAGAAGTTGCAAAATTGGCTTTAGAGAAATTAATTGATGATGGTAGAATCCACCCTGCTAAAATCGAAGAAATGGTTGAAAAAGCTAAAGAAGAAATAGCAGCTATAATCAAGGAAGAAGGAGAAAGAGCAGTTTTAGAAACTGGTGTAATAGGACTTCATCCAGATTTAGTAAAATTGATAGGAAAATTAAAATATAGAACAAGTTATGGTCAAAATGTTTTAAATCATAGTATAGAGGTATCTAATCTAGCAAGAATAATGGCAGATGAATTGGGACTAGACACTAAAGTCGCAAGACGTGCAGGTTTATTACATGATATTGGAAAAGCTTTAGACCACGACATGGAAGGTACTCATGTTGAAATTGGTGTAGACATACTTAAAAAGTATAAAGAAAATCCAATAGTAATAAATGCAGTAGAAGCTCACCACGGTGATGTTGAACCACAAACTTTAGAAGCAGTACTAGTACAAGCAGCTGATGCTATTTCAGCCTCAAGACCAGGAGCAAGAAGAGAAACTTTAGAAACATATATTAAACGTCTACAAAATTTAGAAGAAATTGCCGATTCTTTTGAAGGTGTAGATAAGTCATTTGCAATTCAAGCTGGTAGAGAAATACGTGTTATTGTAAAACCAGATAAAATCAATGATGACCAAATGACAATTTTAGCTAGAG
>ERZ808277.599-NODE-599-length-10445-cov-2.174880_pt1 | contig 10445 bp, 11 predicted proteins | sample MGYA00521240_ERZ808277 | MGnify/ENA primary metagenome ERZ808277 (study PRJEB31516, sample SAMN03275599) | gut metagenome | biome: mammalia-associated habitat; material: feces | host: Papio cynocephalus | place: Kenya | collected 2012-07-17 ... | reverse complement strand
ATGCTGAAATTCTCGCCAACAATAAAGATAGTAATGGCAATAATAGTGCCGGAGAATCATCCTTAGGACACAAGATTGTAGGTTATACTGCATTAGGTCTTGCTATAGTATTTTATACAGGACTTTTGATCTTAGATCACAATGTCAGCTCTCATCCACATCGTTAAATGCAGGAAGAAAATTTTCTATTTAGATAGGCTATGGAGAAGATTAAAGAATTAGAAAAAGATATTCTTTGACGTTAAAACTAATGAAACAATCTCTTTAACCTTTGAGATGCCTGATGCTCAGCATGAAGGAGCTTGTCTTTAAAGGTTACTTTCTCTTTAACCTGAATCTTACCTAAGATCTCATTTAGAATGTAATGCTCTAACTCCTCGTTATTAAAGAGCACAGGAGAGTAATGATTAGGAGCATAATCAACACACATATTAAAACGTACAATACCATCAGAGCTGTCAGGCTCTTTTGAATGGATATGTCCGTGGATTACTGTATTGCAGTTATTCTCTTCAAAGATCTCCTTAAACTCAGCTTCTCTTTTTGAATCAGGCTCAGATAGAGGATAGTGACAGATAAAGATATTCTCAAAAAGAATGTAGTCTATGATCTTTTCAAAACCGCAGCTTAAAAAGAACTTATCGGTAATGGTATCGTGGTTACCGCGTAGCATGAGCTTTCTGCCTTTAAGCTTATGACAGTACTCAGAAATATGAGGTTTAAATTCAGACTTTAAGAAAGCTATATCACCTAAAAAGACTACGATGTCGTCATCGGTGATGACGTCATTGTAGTTTTTTAGCATTAGAGCTTCACACTGCTGCAGACCTTCATCTGAAAACTCAAATTGAGGACGAGCATACTTAATTATGTTCTTATGACATAAATGCAGATCTGAGGTGAAATAGAGCATGGTTGCCTGCCTTAAAACAAAAACTGTTAATACATCTGGTGATGTAAAAGGTGGTGTAACGTAAACTGAAAGTTAAAGCCTTTCCTTAAAATGAACGAGTAAAACTTAAAAACACTCAAATGACAGACTTTGACTTTTAGCTTTAAAAAAGTTGTTAGCCTAAAGATAAGCTTAAAATTACTTAAGTTTCAGCACTTGTTGCAAGCTGAAAGTACAAATCAGGGTACCTTACATAACACTAAAACAAAAACGGACCTTAGAAGGTCCGCTTTAGTTTAAGAGAAAAGATTATTTCTTTTGCTCTTTAGCAGCTTCGAGTTTCTGCTCAAGGTAGTGAATGCTTGCACCGCCCTTGATTTCAACAGGATCAGTTAACAGATCCTTGTGTAGAGGAACGTTAGTCTTAATACCGTTAAGTACTAATTCATCTAAAGCCTCTAAACCGCGCAGACGAGCTAACTCACGGGTATCATCGTAAACAATTAACTTGCCTACTAATGAATCATAGTGAGGTGGAACCTTGTAACCCTGATATACATGGCTGTCCCAGCGTACGCCTGGACCACCTGGTACATGCAGATACTTAATCTCACCAGGAGATGGCATAAAGGTAGCAGGATCTTCAGCATTGATACGGAACTCAAATGCATGACCACGCAACTTGATGTCTGACTGCTTGATTGATAGTGGGTTACCAGCACAAACTGAAATCATTTCACGAACGATATCAACGCCAGTGATCATTTCAGTAATTGGGTGCTCAACCTGAACACGGGTGTTCATTTCGATAAAGTAGAACTCACCGTTCTCATATAAGAACTCGAAAGTACCAGCACCACGGTAGCCAATATCAATACATGCCTGAGCACAACGTGAACCGATAGTTTCACGCTGCTTTTCAGAAATGAATGGAGCAGGAGCTTCTTCTAGAACCTTCTGGTTACGACGCTGCATTGAGCAGTCACGTTCGCCTAGGTATACAGCATGACCCTGACCGTCAGATAAAACCTGGAACTCAATATGGCGAGGGTTCTCTAAGAACTTCTCCATATATACAGCAGGGTTGTTAAAGAACATGTCGGCTTCACGGCGTGTTAGAGCGATTGAATCTTCTAACTCAGCGTCAGATCTTACAACACGCATACCACGGCCACCGCCTCCACCAGCAGCTTTGATGATGATAGGGTAACCAATCTGGTTAGCTAAACGTTTGTTCTCTTCAAAATCTTCACCTAAAGCACCGGCAGAACCTGGAACGCATGGAACACCAGCTTTCTGCATAGCCTTTTTAGCTGAAACTTTATCACCCATTAAACGAATGGTATCAGCAGTAGGACCGATAAAGATAAAGCCTGACTTCTCAACCATCTCAGCAAAGTCAGCATTCTCAGACAAGAATCCGTAACCTGGGTGAATAGCATTTGCACCGGTTGCCTCAGCAGCTGCGATGATTGATGGAATATTCAGATATGAGTCTTTAGGAGCTGCAGGTCCTATGCACACAGCCTCATCAGCTAATTTTACATGCAATAAATCGCGGTCAGCAGTTGAATGTACAGCTACGGTCTTTAAACCTAACTGACGGCATGCTCTTAAAATACGTAAAGCAATCTCACCGCGGTTTGCAATCAGAACTTTTTCAAGTTTCATATTTATGGGTTACCCCTTATATTATTCAAACTCGAATAATGGCTGATCAAACTCAACGGTAGAACCGTTCTCAACCAAAATTTTCTTAATAACACCTGATCTGTCAGCCTGAATCTGGTTCATCATCTTCATAGCTTCGATAATGCACAGGGTATCGCCTTCTTTTACTGATGCGCCTTCTTCAACGAATGGAGCTGCAGTAGGGCTTGCTGAACGATAGAAAGTACCAACCATTGGTGACTTCATAAGTTTAGCAGCATCAGGAGCTGCTGAAGCTGCAGGTGCTGCTGCAGGAGCAGGAGCAGGAGCTGCTGCAACTGCCTGTACAGGAGCAGGTGCAGATGCTGCTACAGGAGCTGCAATTACGGTCTGAACTGACTGAGCTACAGCCTTTTCACGGGTAATCTTAAGCTCTTCTTCGCCTTGCTTTAAGTTGATCTCAGATACATCTGACTTAGATACAATTTCGATAAGCTTAGCTATCTTATGAATATCAATTTGCATGAAAAATATCCTATTTAGTTGATTCTAATCTTAATGCTTACGGTCTAAGAAACGCACAGCGCCTCTTAGAGCAAACTCATAACCATCAAGTCCGAAACCTACAATGACACCAACAGCCACATCTGAAAGAAATGAATGATGTCTAAATTCTTCTCGATTGTGAACATTGGAAATGTGAATCTCATAGAATGGCATATCAATACCTGCAAGCGCATCACGAATAGCTACACTAGTATGGGTATAGGCACCTGCGTTTAATAGTATGAAATCTACTTTGTTGCGGGAATTTTGGATCTTGTCGATCGCCTCATGATTAGACTGGTAGCATTCAATATCAACATTAAGTTCATCTGCTACCTTTTTGAGCATATTTTCAAGATCTTTTATGGTTTCATGACCATAGATCTCAGGCTCACGGGTACCTAGAAGGTTAAGGTTTGGACCATTAACTACTAATATTGAATATTTAGCCAAAATCTAACTCCAAAAAACTGAATTGGCGCATTTTATCATTTTTATAGTAAAGTGGCGCAAATTTTCTTAAAAAGTCCGAATTTTTTATGAAATTTGACCTTTTTTACCAAAATTTGACTGTCAGAAGAACTAATAAAAACGCTCACTTAATGAATGTAATTTGTGTTTTTTTAATTGGCAAATCAAAGATACGAAAACTTGTAAAAACTATGATGTACAACACAAAAAAATGTTAGAATGTGCATACAGTTTTTTCTTTCATTTTAAGGTGCCTGTTGAAAGGTGCCTAACCTTAATAACTACTGAGGAACACTCCATGAGCTTCATTAACAAAGCCAAGTCAATCGCAGAATATGATCCAGAGCTATGGACCGCTATGAGCGGCGAATGCCAGAGACAGGAAGATCATATCGAACTTATCGCATCAGAGAACTATGCTTCTAAGTGTGTAATGGAAGCACAGGGTTCACAGCTAACTAACAAATATGCTGAAGGTTATCCTGGAAAGCGTTACTACGGCGGTTGCGAATATGTTGATGTTGTAGAGCAGTTAGCAATCGACAGAGCATGCAAGCTATTCCACTGCGATTATGCTAATGTTCAGCCTCATGCCGGATCTCAGGCAAACAATGCTGTATATCAGGCACTGTGCAAACCAGGTGATACCGTAATGGGTTTATCATTAGCTTCAGGCGGTCACTTAACTCACGGTTGCCCTGTAAACTTCTCTGGTAAAATCTACCACGCTGTAGGTTACGAAGTTAACGAGAAGGGTGAGTTGGATTATGATGCAATCCGCAAGGAAGCATTAGAGTGCAAGCCAAAGATGATCATTGGCGGTTTCTCAGCTTACTCAGGCATCGTTGACTGGAAGAAACTTCGTGAAATTGCTGACGAAGTTGGTGCTTACTTATTAGTTGATATGGCTCACGTTGCAGGTCTAGTTGCAGCTGGCGTTTACCCAAGCCCAATTGAGTATGCTCACGTTGTAACCTCAACTGCTCACAAGTCATTAGGTGGTCCACGTTCAGGCTTTATCTTATCAAACTGCCACGACGAAGCTATCTACAAGAAATTAAATTCAGCTATCTTCCCTGGTACTCAGGGTGGTCCTCTAGAGCACGTTATCGCTGCTAAGGCTATCGTATTCAAAGAGGCTATGGAACCATGGTATGTTGAGTACCAGAAGCAGGTTGTAGCTAATGCTAAGTTGTTAGCCGAGGAAGTTATGAAGCGCGGTTACAAAGTTGTAGCAGGCGGTACCCACAACCACTTATTCTTAATGGACTTCATCGGTTTAGAGATGACCGGTAAAGATGCTGAGGCTGCTTTAGGTAAAGCATTCATTACTGTTAACAAGAACACCGTTCCAGGTGAGCCACGTTCTCCATTTATCACCTCAGGTATCCGTGTTGGTACTCCAGCATGTACCCGTCGTGGTTTCAAAGAAGCAGAGATCAAAGAGTTAGCTTCAATCATGTGTGATGTTCTTGACAACTATCAGAATGATGAAGTTATCTTAAAGTGCCGTGAGCGTGTTAAAGCTCTATGCGCTAAATTCCCTGTATACAAAGACTAATAGTCTCAAGATAGGAAATTTACATTGAGTCAAGTATCAGATACTGACAAAAAATTCATGATGCAAGCCCTAAAGCTTGCATCATGCGGCTTATACACATCCTACCCAAACCCTGCGGTAGGATGTGTCATTGTCCGTGACGGTAAAATCATCGGCAGGGGATACCATCATAAAGCTGGTTGTCCACATGCTGAGATTATGGCTTTACAGGATGCTTCTTTCGATGTTGAAGGTGCTACTGTATATGTAACCTTAGAGCCATGCTCTCATTATGGCAGAACTCCTCCTTGTGCCTTAAAACTTAAAGAGCTGAAGGTCAAAAGAGTAGTAGCTGCAGCAGATGATCCAAATCCTAAAGTAAACGGTAAAGGCTTTAAGATCTTGCGTGATGCGGGTATTGAAGTAATTCAGCATGTACTGGAAAAAGAAGCTTTATTTCAAAACCGTGCTTTCATGAAATCCATTACAGGTCCTATCCCTTATGTATCTGTAAAGGTTGGTATGTCACTAGATGGCAAAACTGCCTTAAAGGATGGTTCTAGTAAATGGATCACAGGTCCTGAATCTCGTCAGAAAGTTCAGGATATCAGAGCAAAGTCTGACTGCATCATTACAGGTGTAAATACTGTAATTGCAGATGATCCTTTAATGTCTGTCCGCTATGACGAGTTAAAAGAAAAGTACTATAAAAAGATTGATAAAGAGTATTTAAGACAGCCTTTAAAGGTGATCTTAGATACCAACTCAAGTCTTGATATTGCAAAGTACAGGATCTTTAAAGAGGGTAAAGTGCTGTTAGTTCATGGCACAACTGACTCAGAGCTAGTGGGCACTGAAAAAGTGGTTAATGAGCATGTAACTCGCATCTTTATGCCTTTAAGACATGATCTAATCGATCTTGAATATCTGTTAAAATATCTAGGTGAGTTAAAAATCCGTCGTGTGATGGTTGAAGCAGGTTCAATTTTAACTACAGCTTTTATCAACTCAGGTTTCTGTGATGAACTCTATCTTTTTATGTCAGGTAAAGTCTTAGGTAAAGATGGTCGCAGTGCCTTTAATCTTAAGAATGCACTGTCTTTAGATAAGTGTCAGGAATTTACCTTATATAAGACTAAAAAGTACGGTTCGGATGTGCTCTTACATTATCTATCAGGTGGTAACTGATGTTTACCGGTATTGTTGAAGCTGTAGGCACCCTGAAGGCTTTAAAAAAGCATGGCCACGGTTACGAGATTTTAGTAGAGACTCCAGCGTCTTTTAAATTAAAAGAACGCGTTAAATTAGGCGACTCTATTGCCAATAATGGTGTTTGTCTTACAGTTACAGCTATGTCAGGTAACGCCTTTTATGCAGATGTGTCTTCAGAGACTGTAAAATGTACCTGTTTAGGCGGCTATTCATCAGGTCATAAGATAAACCTGGAGCTAGCCTGTACCCCGTCTACTCATTTAGGAGGGCACATAGTACAGGGCCACGTTGATGGTATCGGTACAGTCATCTCAAAGCATACACTAGATGAAGCTTATGATATCTGGATAAAAGCTCCTAATGAGCTTTTACGCTATATTGCTCCAAAGGGCTCTATTGCAGTTGATGGTGTGTCTTTAACAGTAAATGAGATAAAAGGTGACTGCTTTAGATTAACCTTAATTCCTCACACTCAAAGTAATGTAAACTTTGAGAACTTTAATGATGGTAATAAAGTTAATCTTGAGTGTGACGTATTGGCAAGATATTTGGAAAGATTGTTTACAGCCGGCGCAGATCCCATTAACGCAAGTGTACAAAGCTTGTCTAAAGATGGTGCCATGAAAGGTCACACTGTAAACAGTACACAGAATAATTTATCAAATAGCAAGAGCAACAAGTCCTCTGCTATTACCATGAGTTCATTACTCATGAACGGTTTTAAGTAATTTTGGAGAACCTATGTCTATCAAAGTAATTGAAGGTAACAAGCCTTGCCGAGAGGGCAAGTTTGCTATTGTAGTATCTCGTTTTAACAGCCTTATCTGTGAGCGCCTGGTTGAAGGTGCTGTAGACGTTTTAAAGCGTGAAGGTGAGGTTCCAGAGGAGAACATTACTTTAGTACGTGTTCCAGGTGCCATTGAGATCCCTGTCGTATGTGAAAAGATCGCTCAGTCTCAAAAGTACGATGCTATCATCGCTTTAGGTTGTGTAATTCGTGGTTCAACCTATCACTTTGAGGTTGTAGCTAATGAGTGTGCTAAGGGTATTACTCAGGTAACCTTAAAGTATGCTATTCCTGTATCAAACGGTGTTTTAACTGTAGATACTTTAGAGCAGGCTTTAGAGAGAGCAGGTTCTCATACCGGCAACAAGGGCGCTGAAGCTGCTTCTGCTGCACTTGAAATGGTAAATGTTATAAAACAGTTCTAATTAAAGCTGAATTAAAAGTATATAAAAAGTTATAGACAAAAGCTTTAAATTTATAAACTAAAGTTTTAAATAAAGCTCTTAGATAAGAGCTTTAAACTTAAAAATAATAAAGGATTTAAAAAGATGGATTCAACAGAAGGTGCAGTAACACCAGCTCAGCGTCACAAGGCAAGACACTTTGCGATGCAGGCTATCTATCAGTGGCAGTTAACTGGTTTAAGCCCAACCGAGATTGAAAAACAGTTCTTAGAAGATCAGCCTATGAAGGGTACCGATCTTGATTACTTCCATGATCTTGTATCAGGTGTAATTAACAATGTTCATGATATCGACATTGTTTATGCTCCATACTTAAGCCGTCCACTAGACGATCTTGATCAGGTGGATAAGGCAGTGTTGCGTTTAGGTACCTTTGAGCTGATGTATCGCCAGGAAGTTCCATACCGTGTAGTTATCAACGAGGCTATTATTCTTGCAAAGGAATTTGCCGAGCAGGACAGCCACAAGTTTGTTAACGGTGTGTTAGATAAGGTTGTTAAGTCTTTTAAGGCTCACTAGTGTCACTAGGTGAATTTGAACTTATAAAAAAGTACTTCTGTCAGAATGACAGAGGTACTGGTATTGAATTAGGCATAGGCGATGACTGTGCCTTATTAAATCTGCCTGAAAACAAAACTCTAGCTGTCACCACCGATACCCAGATTGAGGGTATTCATTTCTTTCCTAATACCTCTCCTTACTATGTTGGCTATAAGTCTTTGCTGGTAAACTTATCTGACTTAGCAGCCATGGGAGCAAAACCATACTGTTTTACATTATCAGTTACACTGCCAGTGGCTGATGAGGACTTTTTAAAAGAGTTTTCAAAAGGATTATTTTCACTTGCTTCAAAAGTAAATATCCCTCTAATTGGAGGCAATACTACTAAAGGTGAGTTATCCATAACCATCAGTGCTTATGGCCTTGTAGATAAAGGCAGAGCTTTAAGACGAGATAAGGCAAAAGTAAACGACGACATCTATGTTACAGGTACATTAGGCCTGCCAGGTCTTGCTGTAGAGCTAGGTTATAAAAACCTTTGCCTTGATAAGGTTATTGATGGAAAAGACGCTTTTTCATACTGCTATGAAAAAAGCATGTTAATTCATGACAGAAGTGAGTTTGCCCATAAACTTGTCAATTATTCAGACTGTGCTTTAGACATCTCAGATGGACTTGTAGGAGACTTAAGACATATCTTAGAGCGTTCTTGCGTGGGTGCAAGAATCGATGTTGAAAAGTTACCTAAACCATGTGAGTTTTCAATTTACAACCTGGATGAAAAATTTCAGGACAAGCTTTGTCTGTATGGTGGCGGTGATTATGAATTGTTATTTACAGCACCTGTTGCGAATGAAGACAAGATCATGGAATTAGCTTCATCCTGTGCTGTAAAAGTAAGCAAAATTGGCAAAATTAAAAATGGTACATTAGAAATCTTAAAACATGGTAAGATGTACAATCAAAACGTAAAGTCGTTCGAACATTTTTAAAAAAGAATTCAAGGAAACATTGGAGATTTATCTTGAACACATTATTAAAAAAGACTGCCATCGCAACTGTATTGGCAACATCAGTATTATCTTTAAGTGCATGCGATCACGAAGTTTCTGTTTCAGAAAATGGTGCTGTAGTTAACGCAAACGCAACAGATAGTGCAGCTTTAAATGACAAGAGCTCTTTTGAGGATAAGGCTGCATATGCAATTGGTGCATCTTTAGGCGAGTATGTAGCTCAGATGAAGCAGAGTCAGGAGCAGTTAATCGGCCCAATCTCTGCTGAAAAAGTAATCGAAGGCTTTAATGATGGTGTAAACGGCGCTTCAGCAAAAGTATTAAAAGATCTTGATGCAAAGATCCAGGAAAAGATTGCTCAAGAACAGAAGATATCAGCTGAAGATAACTTAAAGGCTGGTGAAGCATTCTTAGCTGCTAACTCAAAGAAAGATGGTGTTGTAACTACTACTTCTGGTTTACAGTACAAGGTTGTAAAGCAGGGTGAAGGTGAGACCGCTAAGAAAGGTGACAAGGTCACTGTAACCTATAAAGGCACAACCATTGATGGTGTAACTTTTGATGAGTCTAAAAAGCCAATCGAATTTCCATTAGAGAACATGATTGAAGGATGGATCGAAGGCTTACAGTTAATGAACGAAGGTTCAGAGTACATCCTCTACATTCCATCAAAGCTTGCTTATGGTGAGAATGGTGCTTCACAGGTTGTAAAACCAAACTCTGTTTTAATCTTTGATGTTCAGTTATTAAAGATTGAAAAGCCAGCTCCTAAGGCTGAGACTGAGTCAAAAGAAGAATCTAAGAAGTAATCTAAGCTTTAAATATATATAAAGGTAGCTCTTTCCTTTAGTGAAAGAGTGCGCATCTAAAAGCTCTAATCAAATGCTCCGATCTTTGATTGGAGCTTTTAATTTTAGAAATGCGTCTTTAGAAAGGATACCTCAGTAATGTTCACCATAAATGGTGCCGATTTTTATTGCTAATGTCATCAGTCCTGTTGCTAATCCACACCTTATTAAGAATTAAGAGATCATTAAGTTTAAGTAGAAGTTTTGAACTTAAAGTTAACTTGTAGATAGAGAAAAGGTCTTATGAGACAGGATATAATTTGTTTTCAGCACTGTCTTGATCCATACATAATTTGTCACAGATAAAAGAAAAAAATTGCTTTTCAATATATAATCTAGAAGAAGGTTTGGAGATAAACACATATGAAAGATATCAGCTCAACAGGCTCATTTATAAACTTTTATCTAAATAATTACATTTATGTAGATAAAACACAGTACATTAGAGACCTTATAAAGCTGGAAAGAGTTTTTATCTCCCGTCCACGTCGTTTTGGTAAATCTCTTACCTTAGATACCAT
>ERZ808277.595-NODE-595-length-10487-cov-2.815567_pt1 | contig 10487 bp, 18 predicted proteins | sample MGYA00521240_ERZ808277 | MGnify/ENA primary metagenome ERZ808277 (study PRJEB31516, sample SAMN03275599) | gut metagenome | biome: mammalia-associated habitat; material: feces | host: Papio cynocephalus | place: Kenya | collected 2012-07-17 ... | reverse complement strand
TTTCTGTTCTTTTTCTCTTTTCTATTTTCTATATTTTTCAAATATTCGTAATATAAGTTTGTTGGTTTAAAAGTTAATCTTTTAGATGTAAGTATCATTGATTTAATCCATGCCGCAACAAACTTTTCTGCTGTCATTCCGTTATATTTTATAAAGCCTAATGCTGCGAATGGCGCTGCACCTAATATGCAAACCCATGATAAAGTTTCAATTCCACAATAAGGTTTCAATAAAAAATATAAAATAACAGCCACTACACAAGCACATATAGAAAAAACGAACTGTCTTAATGACAGTCCGAAAAATATACTTTCTGTGTATTCTCTTATCTCTCTATTGATTTTTACTTCCATTTATCGTGCCTCTCTTCCTTTTTTATTTATAGTAAAAGCTCTATTGTATTTACATCTCATCTAGCCCCTTTGTCTTTTTTCTTGTTTAATTGTTTTAAATCTTTTTCTATTGGTTTAATTGTGGTTTCTTTATCTCTTAAATTCAATTTTTCGTTATTTATGGATAAATTGTTAACATCATAAATAAACTTTAATAAAATTTGTTTTAATTCTCCACTATTAGTAGTTTCTAATGAAATTTTATATAGTTTATCTAATGACGGTATTGAAATTTTATATTTGTCAAATAATTTTTTTAATTCAGCAATATTTTTATTAAGTTTTTTACTATTATAATGACTATCTATACATGAATATATATTAACTATATCCTTAAATAATCCATCACCTGATCCATCTCCTATATCTAATTTTTCTTCAATACCAGCTTTCATATCATCATCAAGATAAAGTTCATCCCAATATTCATTGATTATATTGTGAAATTTTGTATCAACTTTTGTAAAAGTCATATTAGCTAGCATTGGATAATAAGGTGTTACCATTTGCCCCATATTATATTTAACTACATACTTATTTTTTTCTTTTGCACAAAGTATTAATCCTTCTGGATCATCTCCAAAATAATCTTCTAAATGTTCGTTTTGTTCATTTAAATATTTATCAATTTCATCATCTCCATAAAAATCTTCTGGTGAAACACAATAAGCAGGGTGTACTTCTCTAATTCCTTTATCTATATAGTTCAATTTATAAGTAATTCCTTTAATGCTCTCCATTTCATTTTCACTATCTGCTTTTATAAAACCTAAGTTTTCTATCTTATCTTTTGCATAATCGTTGTATATTTCTTTAAAATTGACATTAACATTCATTTTATCTTTCCTCCTTGCCTCTAGTTTTTTTCTTCTGTTTCTCTTCTATTTCATATTTATAAAAAATTGTTATATCTGGTACTTCTGCATCTTTTCTGTCTAATTTTGATTTTATTTTTTCATTTGTAAGTCCATTTTTTTTGCAATATTCAAAATATTGTTGTAAACCTTTTTTTGCCTCAATATCATTTGGATACCATTCATAAATTCTATTCCACATTTCAAAATGAGTTTCCATGCTCATATATGCTATTTCTTTTCCATTTTCTAATTCTTTTAATATATACGAATCTATTTCATAATAATTTTGGTCATATAAAAATAGATTGTCTTTATTTTTGTATGGACAAACTTCTAATAGTTCATCTTCATAAGCAACAACCACTATTGTTTCTGCTTTATTTTTTGTATCTTCTAATATATAATATACTTTAAATTCATCATACATATTTTTTTCTTCAAAGTCTTTAAAATCTTCATCTCTATTTATTATATCTCTTGTTCTTTTTATGGTTTTTTCAATATTGATACTCATATATTTTTTCCTTTCTATAAACCTAACATTTCTCTTACTAACCTATCTGATATTTTAACTGTCCCCACCAACACCAACATATTGAATATCAGTTCTCCGTATATATTTCCATACCATAGTTACTGCTGCTGCATTTGTATCTACTACTGGTGGGCTTGCTGCAAATAGTGAAAAGATAATACATGATAGCATTATAATTACACCCTCTAGGCATACTGCACTATAACCTTTTATAAAACTCTTTCCTATATTTTGTGTTGGCTCTCCTCCAAAACTTGCAAATGCTATTGGAGATATTGCTGTATATAAATAAATCTTGAAAAATCTTCCGATATACTGTAAGAATCATTACAAATGACAATACTGTTATAAATAGTCCTCCGTATCAGAGTTACTGCCCATAATGGGATGCTTTCAAAAAAATTACAAGCCTCTACTGCTGATATGATTTCATTTGGCAGAACTGTATTCGTTGCTCCACCTACCCCTGCTGCGCTCATTACTGTACTTGCCAGTCCTTGTACAATTTTGAAAATTGCCATCATTAGTTCTAATCCATAAGTTACTAAAACTTTTGCTACTGCAAATCGTATGAACAGTTTTAGTGCGTGTTCAGGTTTTTTTACTTCTGCAAAACTCCCGACAAGTTTTCATTACACCTACAACAAAAAACAATACAAGTAATGCTAATGCGATTGCTTGTACTGCTCCATGTATATTTGTTATTACATTCCAGATAGTTCCACCTTTAAAATCAACTGGAGATTGTGATATAAGTGTCCATATTTCACTTAATTTCGAGTTCCATGTTTCTATTGCATTTTGTAAGTTTCCTACTACCCAATTCAATATCTACCACCTCCTAATTTTATTTTGAATAATTGATATACTCCATTTGCTTTTGGTTTCTCTCTTTTACTTTTTCTAATTTTTGTAGTTCTGCTATTTTTAATCATCTCCATATTCCATTAAATCAATATCACATTTTACTTCATTTCCCCACGAATCCCAACCAGCAACTTTTTGCCTTGCAAATAATTCTACTCGTGGTATATCTCCTAACAATTCTACAATTCTTTTTCTTGTTTCATCTGGCTTTTTGCTATGTTCTTCAACTGGAGAAATAATTACTTGATGCACTTTTGCAGATATTCTTTTAGGCTTTCCTTTTGTTGCTAATATACATATTTCTGCATTAGCTCTAGTCCAAAAACCTAATCCCCAAAATAGTGATGGTGTTTTCTTATTTTGCTTAATCCATACAAAAGCAACCGTTTTATATTTAAAACCCCATTTTTCCAAAACCTTTAGTCCCTCTACTAATGTAGGAAAAGTCATCCACATAAAAAGTACACAATCTTTGTCTGCTAGTTTACTTACTGGCAATTTGCATATATCTTCTATGCTCATTGTAGAATAATGATTTTCTGCTGAACGACCTTTGCCTTTATCTGAATATACTTTGTATTGCCATGGTGGATCTGCATAAATAATTTGATATTTTTTATTTTCCTCTATATAATTACCCCCTTAAAGTTATTTAGGAGTAAATTATCTTGTTTTAATAATCTACTCCATTTATTCTTTAACCACCTGTTATAATGTTTAGAATTTCCTTTGCAAAAGTGATAACCACTCCTCCTGCCAATGTCATAAAACCATTAGCTCTCTGGCTAGGATCGTGTGATTTTAATGACATACCAACTTGCACTACTCCAAATCCTAAAATTATCATTCCAACTGCTCTTATAAGTCCAAAAATAAAATTAGATAGATTATTTATTACATTCAATGGCTCATCTGTCGCAAATACATGAGATGCTTGTGCTACAAATAAAGCAATAACATAAAAAATAATTATACAAGCTCTTTTTAATATTTTTAATAAAAGTTTTTTTCCTTTCAATTTATGATACCTCCCTAATAATTTCTTCTAATTCTTCTTCTGATAGGAGTTCATAATTTTCTAGTAATTGTTGTTTATCAAATATATCTATTTCGTTATCTTCAATATCTTCATCTAACACAATAATAGAAGCTGTTGCTTTATCTGTTTTTCCGTGAACATAAGGCTCTCCTTTGCCATCAGTAGTTAAAGCTACATTAGGATGTTTCAATATATCATATTTCAGGTCTTTAATTGGTCTTTCTCCACGAATAAAAAGAAGTGCATACTGATTATCAAGTAAACGCACTTCATCTGGAGTCATAAGTTCTCTACCTGCAAGTTGATAATTTGTTGAATAATTGCCGCTTCTACCAGAGCTTTTTCCATGTGTGTCTAAATCTATTGTTTCTTTTCCGTAAAAGCTCTGAAACATACTTATGAGTACTTTGTTCGTTTCCACCTAAATACAAAAATGTATCGCAATTTCCGTACAATAGATTCCCATTGTTTCTCGAACAATGCTTTTAATTGTGCTAAATTTTGGAGAATGATAGATACTGATACTGACCTTGATCTCATAACACTTAAAATTTTGTCAAAATCATCTGGCAGACTTACATTTGCAAACTCGTCCATTACAAAGTGAACATGAGTTGGCAGACTTCCACCATACTTGTGGTCAGCTATATAAAATAATTGTTGAAATAATTGTGTATATAATATACTTACTAGAAAATTAAAACTCGTGTCATTGTCTGGAATTAGAGCAAACAATGCCACCTTTTTTTCGCCTAAACTAGGCAAATCTAATTCATCAGTTTTTACTATGTTTGCAAGACTTTCTAAATTAAACTTTTCTAATCTTGCAGCCAGTGTAATTTGAATTGATTTTAATGTCTTTGCAGAGCCAGACCTATAATTTCTGTAATATTTCAAAGCAATATGCTCTGGATTGTTATATTCTAATTTGTCAAATAGAATATCTAATGCACTTATAGGATTTTCTTGTTCTTCATTTACATCTCCTGCCCTTAACATTTCCATTACCATTGGAAAGTTTTGTTCATCTTCTGGAGCTTCATATTTGAGATAAAATATAAGAGCTAGTAATAACATACTAGCTGCTGTGTCCCAAAACGGATCTTGGCTCTGGCTTCCGTTTCGGTGTGGTACTTTTGAAAAGGTTTGTTACTAACCTCTGTACATCATTATCTGTCTTTAAATATTTAAAAGGGTTATAGCAATGACTTTTTTCCATATTGATTAAGTCAAGAACTCTTACTTCATACCCTTTCTTCTCTAATAAATTCCCCGTATCTCGCAGAATTTCGCCTTTAGGATCTAGTATTACATACGAACTTGAGCCACATTGCATTACATTTGGCTTTCCGATAGAATCTCGTTTTACCTGCACCGACTACCGACCGCAAATTAAAACATTAAGATTTCTTCTATGTTTCTTTCCATTTAATCCTATTGCTACATTTTGCGTTAATATTTTGTTATCACTAAATGGCTTTTGTCTATATTTCTTATTTACTACACTTGCTATCCCCCATTTGGCAGAGCCGTGTTCTTCTCTCCTACGATAATTCTTTTTTGTAGATTCATATATACTTATTCCTAATATATAAAAACATATAAAAATAAGAATAGTTTTTATGCTATTTTCGCACCATATCAAATTAAATGGATTTTCCATTATTTTTGAAAAATTATTTATTATTCCTATTATTCCATTATTTATATATGGTGCAATTAGAATAGCTACCCATACTACTGGAATTATGCCTAATATATACAAAAACTCATTTATTTTTTCATTATCTCTCGTTATTTACTCTTTCTCTTTGAAATATAGTTCTTTTTCTAACGGGGATATTTAATAGTCTTAATAATAATTCATTTACCAATTCTGTTGATTTGTTTTCTCTTATTAACTTTGTACGAAGTTCATTAAGTGAATTTATTATAAGTCCATATTCGTACTTATTTAATACTACTACTCTTTGTTCTTCCAATACATTCTTCTCCTATCTTGCTTGTTCTTTTTCTCTATTTTGCTTGGCAAGTAAGTCTATACAATGGCTTGTTCTTCCACTTATATTTTCCAATGCATCATGAATTGGCTCTAGTTCTTCTCTTATTTCTTTTGCCGATAGTTCCTTTAATTCATAAGGAATATCAGTTACATTGTAATTTGAAACATCTATGCCATATTTCTTGCAAACCATATATGATACACAATTAACTTTGAAAGTATCTAACTCTGTATTTTCTTTTATTTCTTGCTTTGCTAGTTCTTGTGTTACTTCATGGAAAATTTGTGGTACTTCTGCACCTCTTGCAATATATAATACATTTCTTTCTGCATCATACAATGCACTTCTATCTACATTTGGTATTTCATTTACTACTTCTACTTTAGCCTGACTACTATTTAAAAAAACTTTTAATAATAATTTATTATCATATCTCATCATAGTATTTGGATTTTTTCTTATATTAACTTGTGATATATCTATTAAGTATTTTACATTATAATTTGTTGCAACTTTGCCATCTTCTCTCATATATGAATCTGCTGGCTCTAAAATTTTTACATCATTTTTACGATTTTTCTTTGGAAAGCCACCAATATTTGACCAACTTTCATAATCTCTTAAAACTGTTGCTTCTGGCATTTGTGCTGTTATTAACAAGCTATTTCCTACCGAATATTGTTCAAACTTACTTTGAATATCTAAATATTTTTTAAACTCTTGCCCATCTTGGACAATTTTCTCTGCTGTTGTATCAATTAGTGTATATACCTCTTGCTTTTCTTGTTTTTTATATGCAATCCATTCTTCTTTATTATATTGTCTATTTTTTCTACTATAATTATCAAATACTTGATCTAATTCTCCCATATTCATTTTCCCCTTTCCTTATTTTCTATTCCTATTTTGGGTGTTTGTACTTGTGGCATTTCTACTATAATACTTTCTTTAGATTTTTGAGCTTTCTTCAATTCCGTTTCAACCTTTAACTCTGCTTCTGCTTCTTTCAATTTTTTCTTAACAGATTCTTTTTGTGCAGGTTTAGTAACCCCCTCGGAATTGTTTTTGCTCTTCAAGGAATGCTCTGACGGAGGGTTTTTTTCCGTTTTTGCTACTTCGGGGTTTTGATTTTCATTTTCCTTTGGTTTAGAAAAAATATCATCTAACATAGCATCATTTACTTCTGTCCTTTCCTCTCCTATATCTGGTACATTGTTTGACAAGTCTTTTTCATTTTTATTAGTAACCTTTTCATTTTCAATTTGTGCTTGAATTGATGCCTTATCAAAGGTACATAAGTTATATCTCTCTATTACTCTGTTTACTTGTGGTGCATCTTTTGCTCTAACTATAATATCTACTACATCATTTTCTTTTGCTATTTTCTTTTCATCAATTTTATCATTATCTTTTTTTTCACTTTTTAGATTTGTTTTCTTTTCTTTTTTTATTTTGCTAGCTAATACACAATATGATACTCCATATCTTTTAGCTTCATGGCAAAATGTTTTTAAATCTTCTTTTTTTATTGAAAATATCTTTAATTCATTATCACTTTTTAGCATATTAGTTAATCTAGTCTTTCCCTTGCTTACTTTTTTCTGATTTTGCGATATAGTATATAATGCCACAGCAATATTTTTCGCAGCTGCTCCACTTATTTTTGCCACTACTTCTATTCCCTCTAGTGTTAATCTAATAGTTTGTTCTGCTGAATCACTTGATATACTCACTATTTTCTTTCTCCTTTTCTTTATCTTGATTTCTATTTTCCACTTTATCAATAATTTCTTTTATATTTGGTATTCTTGTTTCAATATCTTCTATCAACTCAATTTCTTCATTTAGTTTTTTTATTTCACTCTGAAGCATTTTTATTTCTTCATAAATATTTTTCTTATCACTTTCATCAGTAGTTTTCTTATTTTTCTTCCATAAGTTTTCTACCTTTGACTTATTTTCTTTTCTATCTAATATAAGTGATTTCTTATATGCTAAAAGCTCTTGAACAGATTGAATATTTTTTCTGCACAAGAGCTTTGCTTCATTTGAAATTTTGTCCATCTTTTTTATTTCTTCTCTCATTTCTTTTGAATATTGTTTTTTTATTTTCTTGTTTTTAGGATACACTTTTAACAAAAAACAATAATGTAAATATAATGCTTTTATTCCTTTAGCCTTTTTTCTATTTTTTAGATTTTGCTTTTTTACCATTTTATATCTTTTGGTTTCTTTTCTTGCTTCTGGAAATGGCTCTCTTACTGTTTGTGTTTCATAAATTCTTTTTTCAATACTTTCAATTTTGTATTCATCTCCAAAGGCTCTCTCTATTCTTATATTCTTTTTGTACGGCTCTTTTCTAACACTTAATAACCCATTTTATTTAATATAGATAAAAAGTCCTTATATGAGTATGCTTGTCCTATTGCATAATCAATATCTTCTTTTGCAATAGTATGATGATTAGATTTTTTCACTTCTGATTTGTAAAAATTTCTGTAATCTATTTTACTTTTTGGGCATTGCTTTTCTTGTATCACACTTAATTTATATTCTTCACAAAGTCTATCTGATGTTTCTCTCATTAAAGCATAAGTTTCATGACAGTCATGATATTTTTTCCCATCTTTAAACGAAACAGAATTTAAGCAAAAATGATTGTGTATATGTTCCGTATTCAAATGTGTTGTTACAACTACTTCAAATCTATCTCCCCACAATTCATTTGCTAATTTTACACCAATCTCATGAGCAATTTCTGGTGTAACCTCTCCTTTGGCAAATGACTGAAAAGCATGATAACCTAAAACACCATTTGTCTTACTATATCTTCTTTTTGTTCTCATCATATCTTCACATATAGTATCTTTATCACAATTTATTGCTGTAACATATAATTGTTCTTCTGTTTTATATGATGCTTTTGCATATTCAATAACATTATGAAGTTCACTATATGCTTCCTTACTTGTTTTGCTTGGATTAGTAGTATAAACAATTACATGGTCAAGTCTTTTTTTTATTGCTTTTATTTTCGTTGTAGCCATTTTATTTTTCCGTATCAAGAAATTCTTTTTTTATAGCTTGTGATAACTTATTCCATTTCTCATAAACCTTTTTATAAAATGGTGCATCAATTATATCTAAAGCATTTGCTTTTCTTGCAATTTGATTTAAGTTTATTCCAACAAGGTTTAATTGTTTTATTATTTCATACATATTTTCTGTTGGTTGCTCTTTTGGTTTGTATCCCATAATAAGATTTCTGATATAAGCACTTTCATTTAGTCCTGATTTCTTTGCATTTTGTTTTAATGTTTTTGTTTCTTCTTCATTTAGCCATACTTGCTTTTTTATATCTCTTATTCTCAAATAAAAATATACACCTCTTTCTAAAATCATTTTTTATGGGGTTTGGGGATTCCCCACATTTTGTATTTGTGCGGGAGTACAAATGCAGTGCTTGCTAGGACATCATTTTTAAATTTCTAAAATAAGCTAAAATAAAACTATATATTTTTTTGTTATATTTTATCTATCTTTTAAGGCAATTTTTATTCAATTTTTCTCACAACTTCTTTTAAATCTTCAAGATTATCTTCTAAATTTTCAATTAGCATATCAATATATACAATATCATCTTCTGTTAAAGCATTATCCATTTCTTTAATATTTTCATACATTTGGTCAATAGTTTCTTTAATATTTTCTCTACTTTTTTTATCAATAATGTTTTCTTCTTCTATTTCTTCATACTCGTTTTCTTCTCTTTTTTCAATAACTTTTGTTTCAACTGCTGCTAAATCTTTATAAGAATGGTCTAACATATTTGTTCTTAAATATGCCTTTTCTACAATGTCTGTTGCTTCACTTTCACTCTCTGCACATACTAGAATTTCTTTTCTAAATATCTCTTTCATTTCAATTTTATATTGATTCATAATTTATTTTCCTCCATTTTTTGTTTTATCTTGCTCCTTCGCATACTCTTTCTTTTGTATTTCTATTCAACTTTTTTATACCTAACATATATCTTAAATAATCATTACAATCCTTTCCTAATGGTGCAGGTCTATCTAAAACTTTATAATTTTCTGATAGTATTTCCTGCATAGCTATACTTGCATTTCTTCCAACTTCATCATTATCTAAATGCAAGTGTATTTCATTTATGTTAGGATTCTTCTCTAAAAATTTCTTTATTGCTATTGGTATTTTGTTATTTTTACTTGTCTTTGATGGATTGCTTACACCTGCAAGTGAAATCATATTTTCTCTATGCCAGTCAATATTTTTCATTTTTAATAATGTAGCATAAGACAATAAATCAATAGCACTTTCAAATAAATGCACTCTGTTGCTTTCTGTTTTCGCCTTTAATCTAAAGGTATATGCTTTATCACTCCCTTTCGATTCTCCCATAAATCTTGTATCATTTGTTCCTCTATAAAAAGCATATTTGGGACTTTTATTATCATCTAAACCAATAAAAACAACATTATGATTAGGATTACTTTCATAAATCAAACCATTTTCTATGCACTCTTTTATTATCTCTGGAGCAATTCCTCTACTCATTAAATATCTTTTTGCACGATCACAATTATTCGATTTTGTTGGTAAAACTAGCATAATATCTTCTTGTTTTTCTTCTTTATGAATTACAGGCTGCTCAACATTTATATTTCCTATAATTGTTTGTATAGCTTCTAAAAAAGAATATTTTTTTACTTTCATTAGATAAGAAACAGCATTTTTTCCACCTATGCCCTCCGAAAACCAATTCCATAACCC
>ERZ808277.593-NODE-593-length-10569-cov-2.581320_pt1 | contig 10569 bp, 15 predicted proteins | sample MGYA00521240_ERZ808277 | MGnify/ENA primary metagenome ERZ808277 (study PRJEB31516, sample SAMN03275599) | gut metagenome | biome: mammalia-associated habitat; material: feces | host: Papio cynocephalus | place: Kenya | collected 2012-07-17 ... | reverse complement strand
TAGAAATTCACAAAAATTAAAAAAAATACACGTGTTTTTTGGAAAGGAGAACAACTAAGAATTACAACAATGAGAAAATATGAGAATGTATTAATAAGCAAACTCAAACCTTATGAAAAAAATGCAAGAACGCATAGTGAAGAACAAATTGATAAAATATCTAAAAGTATAAAAGAATTTGGATTTATAAATCCAGTTCTAATAGATAGTGATTATGGAATAATAGCAGGTCATGGAAGAGTGCTAGGTGCTAAAAAAATTGGAATGGAAGAAGTACCTTGTTTATTCATAGAAGATTTAACAGAAGAACAAAAGAGAGCATATATAATTGCAGATAATAAACTTAGTGAAGATGCAGGTTGGGATATTGAAATTTTAAGAGAAGAATTATCTTTATTAAATGATTTAAATTTTGATATAGAATTAACTGGTTTTACATTAGATGATATTAATATAGATTTTGAAGAAGATGAAGTATTAGATGATGGTTATGAAGAAGAAATTCCAGAAGAACCAAAAGCAAAATTAGGGGATATTTATCAACTGGGAAACCACAGGTTAATGTGTGGAGATAGTACAAGTGTTGAAGATGTAAAAAAACTAATGAATGATATAAAAGCAGATTTGTTTATAACCGATCCACCATACAATGTTGATTATGAAGGTGGTTCACAAGAAAGATTAAAAATATTAAATGATAATATGGATAGTAATAGTTTTAGACAATTTTTAAAAGATGCTTTTTATTCAGCAAGTACAGTAATGAAAGATGGAGCAGTTTTTTATATATGGCACTCTGATAGTGAAGGTTATAATTTTAGGGGTGCTTGTTTAGATAATGATTTACAAGTTAGACAATGTTTAATTTGGTATAAAAATTCTCTTGTAATTGGTAGACAAGATTACCAATGGAAACATGAACCTTGTTTATATGGTTGGAAAAAAGGTTCTCATAAATGGTATGCAGACAGAAAACAAACTACTGTTTTAGAGTTTGATAGACCAACTAAAAGTGAGTTGCATCCAACAATGAAACCAGTAGACCTTATAGGATATCAAATAAAAAATAGTAGTAAGGAAAATGATATAGTACTAGATTTATTTGGTGGTAGTGGTTCAACATTAATAGCATGTGAACAACTAAATAGAAATTGCTACATGATGGAATTAGATCCTAAATATATTGATGTAATAATTGATAGATGGGAACAATTTACTGGTGAAAATGCAGTACTATTAAATGAAGGAGAATAATTATGATAAAAGAGTGTTTTAAACTATTGAAAATAAATAAAGATATTCTTTCAAAACAACAATATAAAACTTTGAAAGGTCAAATATTAGCAAAAGATTTTGAAGGATTTAAAAAAGGTTTAATTACAATACAAAAGAGAAATGAAATGAATTATTAAAGGAAGGGATTATATGGATTTAAATGAAAAAGCAAAAGAAATTTTAAAAATTGCTGAAAAGCAAGGAGTAGAGCAAAACTTCTTTTTTATAACTACTTTTAAAAGATATCAAGTTCAAATTAATTTATTAAATCAATTGGAACAAAAAATAAAAGAAGATGGAGCATTAGTTACTAAGGAATATGTAAAAGGTAGAGGAAATGTATATACGCATCCTGCAATTGGAGAATATAACAAAACTACTACATCTGCTAATCAAACAGTTGCTACTTTAATTAAAATAATTAAATCATTAAGAACTGATGATGAAGATGATGATAATGAAGATGAACTATTATCTGCATTAGGAATTAGGTAATGAATAAAGCATATGAGTATGCAAAAAAAAGCATTAGAAAAAAGACAACACCAATTTATGTAAAAAAGCAGATGAAAGAGTTCATCAAAATAGCAGATGGAAAGAATAAAAAGTATTATTTAAATGAAGATAAAGTAAATCAAATAGAAAATATTTTGAAGTTGTTGAATATGCCAAAAGGCTTAAAGGCAGGTAAAAGTCTTTATGAATGTACTTGTGGTTATCAATGGCTTTTTTATATTTCAATTTTATGTATAGTTCATAGAGATAATCCTAAAAAAAGAAGATATGAAACTGCAATATTAGAAATTGCAAGAAAGAATTTTAAAACTTATACAGTTGCTACAATATTTATTTTATTATTCTTGATGGAACCGAAATTTAGTAAATTTTATTCAGTTGCTCCTGATGGAACTTTATCAAAAGAGATTAAAGAAGCAATTGGAGAAACAATTAAAGCAAGTCCTTTAATATATCTAAATAAAGGTGAACCTAGATTTAAAATTTTAAGAGATTATGTACTATTCAAACTTAATGAAAGTAGAATGATACCACTTTCATATTCAACAAGTAGAATGGATGGTAGATTACCAAATGCATTTGTTGCTGATGAAGTTGGAGCATTACCTAGTCCTTATCCTATTGAAGCTATGCAGTCAGGACAATTAAATATATTAAATAAATTAGGTTGTATAATTTCAACTAAATATCCTACAATTGATAATCCTTTTGAAAGTTGGGTTAAGTATGCTAAAAATGTTTTAGATCATATAGAAAAAGATGAAACAATATTTGCTTTATTATATGAACCTGATGATATAAAAAATTGGACTACTGATGATTTAATATTAAAACAAAGTAATCCAGTAGCATTAGAAATACCTGAAATTTGGAAAGATTTATTAAAGAAAAGAGCAAGAGCAATTGCAATTGAAAGTGCAAGAGAAAATTTCTTAACTAAGCATTGTAATATCATTTATCAAGGATTAGGAACAGAAACATTTGTTGATATTAATGATGTTATGCAATGTAAAGTTAGTCGTATTGACTGGACAGGAAGAGATGTTTATTTAGGGGTAGACCTTGCTATGACAAATGATAATTGTGCTGTTGGTATGGTTGCAGAAGATGAAGGTAAAATATTAGCAGATGCAATAGCATTTATTCCAGAAGGTAGAATTGAAGAAAAAATTCAATTTGAAAAATGTGATTATAGACAATTTATAAATGCTATGAAATGTATAGCATGTGGAAATAAAACTGTTGATTATGGTGTAATAGAAGATTTTGTATTTCATATAGAAGATAAATATCAAGTTCATGTAAAAGCATTAGGTTATGATAGATTTAATGCTTTAAGTTCTGTTCAAAAATGGGAAAATGGTGATGGTGGAAAATATCAAGGAATTAATTGTGTTCAAATAAGACAACATAGTGATACATTACATCCACCAACAAAATTATTGTATGAGAAGATAGTTAATCATGAATTTGAATATGAAGAAAATAAGTTATTAGAGATTAATTTTGAAAATGCAAGATGTGTATATGATACAAATATGAATAGATATGTAAATAAGAAAAAAAGTAATGGAAAGGTTGATATGGTAATGGCTATTATAAATGGTACTTATCTATTACAACAAGATATTATTTTTGAAGATGGATTTATTTGTCAAAGTTTTTAGAAAGGTGGTGAGAAAATGAGTTTATTCAAAAGAAGAGAAAAAAGAGAAAGTGAATTTGATAATAATAGTTTAGATCCACTTTTAAAAGCAATTATTAATGATACTGAAATTGATAGAAGTTCTGTATTAGAAATTCCAGTAGTAAGTTCTAGTGTTGATTTAATATGTAATACATTTGCAATGATACCTTTTAAACTATATGAAGAAAAAATTAAAGATGGGAAAAAGGTTACAAAAGAAGTTGAAGATGAAAGAGTAAATATTATTAATGATGATACTACTGATACATTAGATGGTTTTCAATTTAAAAAAGCAATATGTGAAGATTATTTGTTAGGTAAAGGTGGATATGCTTTTATCAAAAAAATAGGGAATAATTTTAAAGGTTTATTTTATGTTGAAGATAAAGATATAACTATTCAAAAAAATAGTGATCCTATATTCAAGAAAATTGATATTTTAGTAAATGGAGAAACTTATAAAGATTATCAATTCATTAAACTTTTAAGAAATACAAAAGATGGAGCATCAGGAATTGGTTTAACAAATGAAATTAATAGAGCATTAAGAACTGCATTTAAAAGAATTTGTTATGAATATGATTTAACTATAACTGGTGGTAGTAGAAAAGGTTTTATTAAATCTACAAAACATTTAGATGAAAAAGCAATGGAAAAATTGAAACAAGCATGGGAAAAATATTATTCAGGAAATGCTAATACTGTTATTTTAAATGATGGTATGGAATTTCAAGAAGCAAGTAATAATTCAACTGAAAATCAATTAAATGAAAAAAATATTACTTTTAATGGAGAAATGAAAGATATATTCCATATTTCAAGTAATTATGAAGAATTTATAAAAAATGCAATAATGCCAATAGCAACTGCTTTTTGTACTGGTTTAAATAGAGATTTCTTACTTGAAAAAGAAAAGAAGTCTTATTATTTTGCTCCTGATACAAAAGAATTGTACAAAGGAAGTCTAAAAGAAAGATTTGAAGCCTATCAAATTGCTATTAAAACTGGATTTAAGACAATAAATGAAGTTAGATATTTAGAAGATGATGATGCTATTAAAGGACTAGATGTGATTAATTTAGGTCTAGGTGATGTATTATTTAATGCTAAAACAGGTGAAATTTATACACCAAATACTAATAAATTAGTTAAAATGGGTGAAAATGCTACAAAAGTTGATACTAATCCACAAAATAATCCACAAAATGTTGAAAATATAGTACCAAACACTTCAAATAATGAAGATTTACAAGAAAAAGGTATAAATACCCTTGAAAATAAAAAAGATGCTCAAAATGAAGAAGAAGAGCAAAAGAAAGGGGGTGTTAATAATGAAAGTAGAAGTTAGAGAAGATAGTGTGTTAATTACTGGTTATGTAAATGCAATAGAAAGATTTTCTAAGCCAATAACAGAAAGTTTACATGGTAAAATAAGAACTTTTATTGAAAGAATTAAAGCAGGAGTATTTAGAACTGCTTTAAAAAGAAATGATGATGTAAAGGTTTTATTAAATCATGATAAAAATAGAGAACTAGCAACTACCAAAGATGGAACTGCAAAACTTGAAGAAGATAATATTGGTTTAAGAGCAGAAGTTACTATAACTGATAAAGAAGTAATAGAAAAAGCAAAAAATAACAAACTAGTAGGTTGGTCTTTTGGTTTTTATTCTAATAGTGATGAACTAGGAACAGAAGGTAAAAGTGAAACTAGAACTATTACTGATTTAGATTTAATGGAAGTATCTATATTAGATGATACAAAAAGTCCTGCTTATTATGGAACTAGCATTGAAGCAAGAGCAGAAAAAGAAAAAAACATGGAATATAGAGCAACTATTGAAGAAATAGAAATTGAAGCACAAGAAAAGCATAAATCAGTTGATGAAAATTTAGATGCAACATTTGAAGAAAGTTCAAAAGAACATATGAAAATTGAAGCAGAAAAGAAAAATGCTGAAATAGAATTATTTGCTGAAAAAGTTGCTTTAAAAGTTCTTGAAAAATTAAAAGGTACTGGTGAAAAAGAAACAACACCTAATCCAGTTGAAGAAGGACGAGCAGAAGAACCTGCTAAAATTGATTATTCTATTTATGAAGATAGAATAAAAAACCTAAAATAGGTCTAAACAAATTTTTTGTTTAAATAGAAAGGAAGGAAGAAAAAATATGAATAGAAAAGGTTTAGAAGAAAAAAGAAATGATTTAAAAAGTCAAATGACATCTTTACTAGAAACTGCTAAAAAAGAAGAAAGAGCATTAAGTGAAGATGAAACATCAAAATTTGATACTTTGGAAAAAGAGATTAAAAATATTGATGCTACTATTGAAAGGGAGGAGAAGTTAGATAGTATGGAAGAAAAAGAAACTAAAAAAGAAAACACAAGAGAATTAAGTGTTGAAGAAAAAAGATTTTATAATTCAGTAGAAGAAAGAGATGATTATAATTCATTTGCTGAATACATAAGAAGTCAAGTATCAGGAGGAGAAAATAGAGCAGATGTAAATTTAACTAAGGGTGATAATGGAGCAGTAATTCCTAAAACTATTATCAATAAAATCATTGATAAAGTTGAAGAAATAAGCCCACTTTATGCAAGTGCAACAAAATATAATGCAAAAGGAACAATAGCAATTCCAAAAGTTGATAATAGTACAGATAGTATTACAGTTGCTTATGCTACTGAATTTACTGATTTAACATCACATAGTAATAAATTTGGAACTATTGAATTAACTGGTTTCTTATATGGAGCATTAACTAAAATTAGTAAATCTTTATTAAATAACACTAATTTCAATTTAACTAATTGGGTAATTAAAAAAATGGCTGATAAGGTTGCTATCTTTATAGAAAAAGAATTATTACATGGAACTTCTAATAAAGTAACTGGTATTGATAGTTCTTATGATACTACTAATATGAAAGTTGAGTTAGCCGATAAATCAAAAGTAACTGCTGATGAATTAATTGATTTACAAGAAACAGTACTTGATATTTATCAAGCAAATGCTTATTGGATTATGAATAAAGCAACTAGAACTACTATTAGAAAATTAAAAAATGGACAAGGTGAATATCTATTAAATAGAGATTTAAATTCTAAATGGGGTTATACATTACTAGGAAAAGATGTTTATACAACTGATAATGTTTCTAAGTTAGGAACTGCATCTAAACCAGTTGTTTATTATGGTGATTTTAGTGGTCTAGCAGTTAAAGAAACTGAAACTCCTGAAATACAAGTACTAAGAGAACTATATGCAACTCAACATGCAATTGGTGTTGTATTATGGGGTGAAATAGATGCTAAAATAGAAGATACTCAAAAAATAGCAGTATTAAGTACTCCAAGTGCTTAATGATAGGAGGAATTTATGAATAATTGTAAAAATTATAGTACTGATGGTGGTGATAAACTAGTTATTGGAGGAGAACTTGAAATAAAATCAGGTGCTAAAATAACTGGTTTACAAGCAGAAAATCAAAGTAATAGTACTGCTACAACAGTAGAAGGATTAGTTACTGATTTTAATGCTTTACTTACTAAATTAAAAAATGCAGGTTTAATGAAAACTGAATAACAATTATTTCTTATCCTCAAAGGAGGGAAAATATGAAAGTAAGTGAAATTGATGTAGATGATATAGCAAAATATATCAGATTAGATACTTATGATGATGATGAATTAGAAAGATACTTAAAAATTGCTAAAAACTATATATCAAATTATACAGGTATACCTGAAACTAGTGATAATAAAGATGATGAAACTCTTGATAGTTATGAAGATTTTATCATAGTAGTTTATATTTTATGTCAAGATATGTATGATAATCGTTGTATGTATGTAGATGGTAAAAATATAAATAACACTATTAGAACTATTTTAGATATGCATACAAGGAATAATTTATGATAAATGCAGGTAAGTATAATAAAAAAATATCTATATATCAAATAGTAAAAGTAGAGGACAATGCAGGGTTTAAAGTACCAACTGAAAGCATTGTCCTTAATACTTATGCTAGTGTTAAAACTACAAAAGGCTTTACTCTTATAACTTCAAATACTGATTTTGAAAAAGCATATACTAATTTTACTATTAGATATCCAAAAGTAAAAATAACAAGGGATATGCTTATAAAATATAATAATAAAGTCTATTCAATAGAATACTTAAATAATGTTGATGAAGAAAATGTTGAATTAGAAATTCAAGCAAAGGTAGTTGATAAGTAATGGCTAAATTCAATGCTGAAATACCAAATGATTTAATTAAATATTTTGATGAATTAGAAACTAATTGTGGAGATATCTTTGGAGAAATGACAAAAGCAGGAGCAGAAGTTGTTTATAAATTAGTTAAAAAAAATATGAGTAAATCATTTAAGACTACAAAAGCATTAGATAAAGGTTTAAAGATTACCAAAGTTTATAAAACACCTAGTGATGATGGAATAAATGTTTATATAGGTTTTTATGGATATGATCCTGATAGTAAACCTACTAAAAAATATCCAAATGGAACTCCTATACCATTAATAGCAATGGCTAGGGAATATGGTACAAGTAGAGGAGAACAAAAAAAGCCTTTTTTTAGAAAATCATTTAAAAAAAATGAAATAGAAAATGCTATGAAAAAGGTTGAAGAAAAATATATTAAGGGTGATTAGATGGAAGAAGAATTAAAAACTATATTCAACAATTTTAAAGTTAAAAATAAAAGTGTTCCAGTAGAGCATTTAAGATATATAGGTAAATCAAAAACTTATGTAACATGGACTTTACTAGATGAAGAACCTGCTTTAAATGGTGGTGATGAATGTTTATATAGTATATGTCCAGTTGATATAGATATATATAGTGATAGTAATTATTTAGATATCATGAAAGAAGTCAAAAGTATAATGAAAAATAATGAATGGATATGGACAGGTGATAGTGTTGAAATGTATGAAGATGATACAGAACTTTATCATAGAACATGTTCGTTTGAAAAAGAAAGGGTGATTTAAAAATGGCAAGAATTGGTTTTAGAGTTGCTAAATATAATAAGATAACTAATGGAACTTATGCAACTATTACAAGTGGTGGTAAAGTTCCTGAATTTGAAAAAGTAATAGATGAAAAATTTGCTCCTGAATATAACAATGCAGAATTATATGCTAGTGATGTATTAGCAGAAAGTGATTACTCATTTAAAAAGGGTGTATTAACTGTAACTGTTGCTGATGATAATGATAAAATTGGTGCTGAATTATTAGGAAATAAATATACTCCTATTACAACATCAGGAGAAAGTCCAAATACAACTACAACTGGTGGAGATGTAACTTCAAATGTAGAAGATATTGCTCCTGAATTTGGTTATGGACATATTATTACTAAAATTGTAAATGGTGCTAGAAAATATAAAGTTGAGTTTTTCCCTAGAATAAAATTTACTAAGGCAAATGGAGATAGTGCTAAAACAAAAGGTGATAGTGTAGAATTTTCTACTACTACTATTGAAGGTACTGTATTTCCACTTGAAAAAGACCTTAATAAATTAAAAGCACTTGACTGGGAAAATCATAAAACATTTGATACTTATGCTGAAGCAGAAACGTATTTAGATAGTTTATTAACACCATCAGAACCTTAAAAAGAAAGTGGGATTTAATATTATAAATTCCACTTTTATTTATTATAGGAGGAAAAAAGGAAATGAAAGAAAAAACTATTTATGTTGAATATAACAATAAAAATTATCCATTAGTTTTTAATTTAAATGTAATGGAAGAAATACAAAATGTTTATGGTGATATTAGAACATGGGGTGAAATAGTAGAAAATAATCATGCAGAACCTAAAATTAAAGATTTAAAATTTGGTTTAATGGTTATGATTAATGAAGGTCTTGATATTGAAAATGAAACAAGTGAAATTAAAAGAGAATTATTAAATGATAAGCAAGTTGGAAGATTATTAACTAGTGTAGGACTTACTGAAATAACTAATAAAATAAAAGAAGTAACTACAACTTCTATAAAGGTTGATGAAGAACCAAAAAACGAGTAATCCATGAGGATCAAGATGATGAAATTGATTTCTCATGGTTATTATTTATAGGTCATTGTTTATTAGGTTTTACTGAAAAAGAGGTTGGAAGAATGACTTTAAGAAAATTATTAAAGTTATATAAACATTATAAATTAGATTATGATTTTAGATTAAGTAAACAAACATATAAAGATGCTGAATATAAAGCAAATCATGAAGGAGAATTTATTCCTGATTAGAAAGGAGGGATAATATGGCAGGTTCATTTGGTGGAACTATTAAATTAAAAGGTGAAAGTGAATATCAAAAGGCTTTAAGAGGTATTACTGATAATTTAAAAGTATTAACTAGTGAAATGAAAGTAGTAACTAGTCAGTATGATAAAAATGATAAATCAGCATCAAATTTATCTCAACAGAATACAGTTCTAAATAAAAAAATAGAAGAGCAAAAAGAAAAAGTAAATATCTTAAAAAAAGCCTTAGAAGATGCAAGAAAAGAAACTGGTGATAATAGTACTACTACTAAAAAATGGCAAACTCAATTAAATGATGCAAAAGCAGAACTTAATAAATTAGAGAAAAGTTTAGATAATAACGAAAAGGAAATGAAAGACTTTGGAAAAGCAACTGATGATGTTGGAGAAAAGACTTCAAGATTAGGAGATATTATTAAAGGTAATTTAATAAGTGAAGGTATTGTATCAGGTATTAAAGCATTAGGTAGTGCTATGAAAAGCGTTGGAAGTGCTTTAATTGATGTTGGGAAACAGGCAATTAGTAGTTATGCTGATTATGAACAACTAGTCGGTGGTGTTGAAACATTATTTGGAGATAGTGCTAAGGTAGTAGAAGATTATGCTAATAAATCATATCAAACGGCAGGAATATCAGCAAATCAGTACATGGAACAAGCCACTTCATTTAGTGCATCATTATTGCAAAGTTTAGGTGGAGATACTCAAAAAGTAGCAGAAGTAACTGATATGGCAATTATAGACATGTCAGACAATGCTAATAAAATGGGTACCTCATTAGATAGTATT
>ERZ808277.592-NODE-592-length-10576-cov-18.114382_pt1 | contig 10576 bp, 12 predicted proteins | sample MGYA00521240_ERZ808277 | MGnify/ENA primary metagenome ERZ808277 (study PRJEB31516, sample SAMN03275599) | gut metagenome | biome: mammalia-associated habitat; material: feces | host: Papio cynocephalus | place: Kenya | collected 2012-07-17 ... | reverse complement strand
TATGATGTCATCTTAACACTTCGATTTTGTCGATTGTTGCGGTTTTTATGAATGCATTTCCTCTGTTTAGATACAAACTTGAGCTTTGACTTGATGTCGATGGATCCCGCATATCACCTCCAATTCCTCCTATAAATATAGTATAATAGTCGTTGCCTTTTGAACTGACAAATAATTTTTCGATTGAATAATTCAAAACTGAATAGGATGTAGTAAAGTAACTGATTTTGACTGTTATTCCGTTCACAAATGTATTTTTACATCCCAGAATCGAAAAAGATTTGTTATTAAATGCAACGTCCGATGAAGTGAATCTACCATAAGTTAAGCTATAACCGATTCCAGATGAACCGCTATAGTAATATTGAGTTGTAGTTGTAGCTGTAGCTACATCAGCCGATCCTGTTATTCTTACAATCGAATCATCAGATAGTGCAAGATATTCTTCTAAGGTGATTGTTGTCCATTTCATCCCGCTCGAATCCACTTCCAGCGTGTTCGTGGTCGCATTCAGCTGCAGTCCTGTTCCGTACTTCACGTTGACCTTGTTCTCGGCGTCTATCTCTATCGCATCGCCTGCGGTATACGTCGCTCCTCCTCCACCGCCCTCCACGGGCGTCACGTTCCCGTCGGCTCCTATGCCCAGAACCTTTCCTGCATTCTCCGTACCCTGCGCGATCGTCACCCTCTTCAGGATATCCGCCTGCGCATTCGCTACATCGACCTCGGTATCTCCGAGGTCCGTACTCAATGTACCGACCTCCGTATCCAATGCCGTGAGCCTTCCGTCGAAGGTATCGACCTTCGTGCTGGCCGCATTCGCCTTGGTCGCCGCTTCCTGCGCGTCCGCCGAAGCCTGCACGGCTTCGACGGAAGCTTCCTCGGCCTGCTTCACCGCGTCGGAAACATCCTTCTCGATGGTTCCGACCTTTCCGTTCACCCAATCGTAGAGTTCCCTGAACCTCCTCAGGATGCTCTTCCCTACGATCTCGTCCTTCGTGTATTCGACCATTCAAATCAACCCTGCGGTATCCATGAAGCAATCCTCGAATTCCTCGATGAAGTCCTCCACGAGTATCCTGAACCGCTCCATGTTCTTATTCGTCGCGTTCAGCGTCGTTCCGTCCGTCTGCTCCGTATGCGTCGTTCCGTCGGTGACGTTCGTCGCATACTTCCCCGTCAACTGGCCCGTCGGAGTATCCTGATACACGGTTTCGCTCTTTCCGTCTATCGATTCCTTCAGGTCGCCTATCTGCTCCTCCGTGAGCTTGTCGTATACGGAGAACCGATGTTCCCATTTCGGACATATCCGCGCGACCTTCTTCTGAAGCATCTTCATGAACATATCCTCGGTTTCGGCTCCGATCTCCCTATCCCCGTACACGGCGTCCGCGCGCTCCACGATCTCCGCTATCTTCGAGGGCATGGACTCGTACCTATCCGGGTACTTCTCCATCTCATTGCCGAGGACCGTTTCCAGCATCGTCTTCCCATGCTCGGCCCTGTATCCTTCCTCGACGACGATGAACCACTCCGTATAGTACGGGGCTTCACCGTCGCTCGTGAGCCAGTCGGGATAGCTCACCATAGCGCCATCCCTCCTGTTATACCGAATCCCATGACTATCAGTCCTGCTATGTAGTAGAGCATCTTGGTATTCCTTTCTATCCCTGTTTCCATCTTCTCGATCCTCCGCTCCATGTCCTCGACCTTCGGACAATTCTCGGCGTGGTAGGGGCATTCATTCGGCATCGTCGGCGTCCTCCTGCTCCTCCACGCCCTCTTCCTCCATCTCAGGGTCCTCCACGACCCTCCTGAACGTTTCTCCGCTCAGGCGCACGGAAACGTCCATTCCGAGGATGTCGTTCATCGCGTCGGCCGCTATCCTGCGCTGCTCCATCCTTCCCTTGACGGCCAGCGAAAGCTCCTCTTCGTTGGCTTCGACTTCACCAACGACCAGCCTTTCCCTCTTCTCGACGGGAAGGTTGTTCACTCCGATGTATTCGAGGATCCTTGCGTCGTACTCGGTGAACAGATCGCACATATTCCCTGTTATCACGGGAACGCCTGCGTTCAGGACCTTGAACTCCTGATCCTCGTACTCCGTCTTGAAGAAGACGGGCATACACTCCATGATGTCCAACCAGTCGTTCTTCTGCTGGAGGACGCGGTTCCCGTCGGGCGACGAGAACATGAACGGCATCTTCAGCGCGTTCACGTTCATCCTCATGCACATCTCGACGTTCACCATCTGACGGGCCATCATCTCGACATACGGCCTCGTCGGAGCGTAGGTATCCGAGTTCCTTATCAGAACGGCGTTCCTCGGATTGAGGACCTTCCCGGAGAAGGCGTTCCCTGCTACGGGCGTGGCCCTCCATCTCACGGGTTCGCCGTACCAGTTCTTCTCTATCGATTCCGTCGCCACGTATGCGCATACGGGCGTATCGCTTCCGTCGGGTACGAATACCGTCGCCAATCCCCTGTTGAAGAGCATCCGCTCAGGATACACTCTGGGGAAGGGCGTTCCCTTCCAGTCGAACACGTTGACCGCCAGATTCTCGTACCGATCCATCAGTCCGGCCAGGAACTCACGGTTCATCGTTTCGAATATGCTTTCTCCTTTCTTTCTCGAACTCATGCTATCAGGCTCCTTTCGATGTTGCACTTGTCGGTATCCATCTCGGCGTCGTCATGCCATATCGTCACTCCTGCGTCGAATATCGCCTTCAGTTCCCTCCTCACCGATTCGGGGAAGTTTCCCCTGACGACCGCTCCTATCGTCGAGATGTAGTTGAACCAATACCTCGACCTTATGTCGGGCGTCATGAACCTGTTCACCGCGTACCCGTTCATCCTCACCTTGTCGAAGAACGCCTTGGCGGTAGCTTCGTCGGCCTTCTCCTCGACCAGCGTGGGGATGACGGAGTAGGTATGGAGCGCGCCTGTTCCGCTTCCCGAACTCAATGCTCCGTTGCTCCTGTTCTTGATGCCCTGCTCGTTTATCGCGTTCTCCTTGTTTGCGAAGTACGCGCTCGTCGCCGCATCCACGCCTGCGGATATCAGTCCGGTGACGGCTCCGAGGATCGTCTGCGAATTGCTCAGTGCGCTCGTCGTGCTTGTGACGATGTTCCGCTGGACGTTCAGGTTCATCATCTGACGCGTGGTATCCCTTTCCGTCGCCACGTATGTCAACCAGTTGTTGCTTGCGGCATCCACGGCCATAGCAGGTATCTCGAACGCCCTGTTGAGCGCGTCGGCATCCTCGAATCCCTGACCTATGAAGTACCTCGACGTGAAACCGCCTGCGCTCGGTATGGCGGTCGCCTTGATCGTCATGGCTGCGTTCGAAAGCACGAGGTCGTCGGGCGCGCTCCATACGGGCTGGCCCAGTCCTGAATACGCCACTATCGACCTCACGGGCGACATGAACATCATCGGCTCGAAGGTCCTCGATTCGGTGTTGTTCTGCGAAGCGGGCTTCACGGGATAGTCGAAGGTCGCCGTCAACGTGACGGACGGAGGGTTCGAGATGGGCTGGGCCGTCGGCCCGGTGAGCTTCAGCAGCTTGTACGATCCGACCTCCACGGTACCTACCGAACCCGATACCGCGCCTATCGTGGCCGTCGATCCGCTCACGGTCCATGAAAGGCCTATGGGAAGAGCGGTCGCTATCCCTATGAAGAGGACGGTGTTCGGGTCCAGCGCAAGTTTCGTGAAGAGCGTACCGTCCAGTATCTCCAATATGTTGGGCGCGTCCTTCCCGTCCGACCATTTGATATCGGTGAGGGGAAGCGACGGTATCACCGGCGAACAGTCGTACTCCACGTATGAGATGTCCGCCGAGGGCGTCACGGTCCTTGCCATGACGAACCATGCGTACTCCTCGTCCGAGGATTCGGCGCATAGCGGACGCTGGGCGCCGACGACCTGATAGCCGTCGATCGATTCGTTCGGGTATATCTGCATCGAGGGCTTCGCGGAGGACGCCTTCCAGCGGTCCATGTGCGACCTGACGACGAACGACCTTCCCAGCGTGAAACTGAAGAGATACGTTTGCCACGGATCGACCGTGAGCTGGAAGGATACCGTGCGGTCGTTGATGACTTCGCACGAATCGATGAAGCAGTACATATCGCGCTGGCCGTCTATCGATACGATGCAGTACGAGAACGCCAGCGCTTCCCCGTACTGCATCTCGACCTTCAGCGAACGGTTCACCTTGTCGTAGTTGCACTGAAGGGTCGTATGCGTCTTCCCTGCGAACCATGCGGTGCGCGCTTCCTCGGATGCGAAGTCGCGGACGTTCCTATGATCCGCGTCGAATCCTATGTCGCCGTAGAACGAAACGGTCGAATCCATTCACTCACCCTTGATGACCTTGTTCAGAAGAGCGACGAGTTCGGCGAACTCTTCGCTCGTGAGCTTCCCGTCGGAGAACGCATCCACCGCCTTCTCGATGAGAAGGACGGCGGATGAGGTCCTCGTTCCCGACCATCCCTTGAACACGAGATAGCCGAGGACGAGGACGGCGACGGAGAAGACCAGCGTGGCCCAGTCCGCCGTCATGATCAGGCCGCGGTCGCGTAGACCTGCACGAGGTTCCTGTACTTGGCGATGCCGTAGACGCCCTCCACGGTGTAGTAGTAGTTGGTGTAGAGGCCCTTCCCGTTGTACTGGGTCGAGGAAACGGCCTGCATGGGGGTGTATTCCAGCGCACGGCGGTCGCATACGACGGCGACCAGCTCCTTGTCCTTGTTCGCTCCGGTCGATGACGGGGAAGCGAAGTCGTCCACGAGCTTGATGTTGGCCTGAACGCCTGCAAGTTCGAGGTTGTAGACGCCGTAGAGCGTCTTGTCGATGGCCAGCTTGTCCGACCTCTTCATGATGATATCGACCTCGTTGGAGATCGCGGTATCGCCGAGGGCGTTGTACTCGTCGGAAGGCTCACGGAACCTGTTGTTCGCATACTCCTTGAGGGTATCGAGCAGGTCGGAAGCGTAGTCGGCTCCCGTCGTGACGTCGGCGGTTGCGCCGATACCGTCCATGGAAAGGTACTTCTTCCACTTGGTCCTCTTATCGAGGGTATCGGACTGGATCAGCGAATCGAGCTGCGCTGCGACGAAATCGTTGAAGGAATTCTCGGATGTGAACGCCTTGGCGAATTCGCGGTCGTAGATGGTCGTCTGATACTGGGTCGAGTCGTTCTCCTTGAAATAGAGCGACTTCGGCGCATTCTTGACGACGGAGAAGGGGTTGGCGTCCTCCGGGTCGTAGGCCTGCGGAGCGACGTAGGTCGCCTTGTAGTTCTGGACGGTATCCCCGTAGGGCATGAGGGGCTTGGTGTAGTCCATGAAGGGGTTGCTGGGAACATCCACTCCGTCTATGACGGTGCGTCCGATCATGTTCATCATCGATGTGAGGATCGAGTTGTTGCCCTTGGAGAACTCGGTCGAGATGTTGGACATGAAGTTGCTCGGCATGACCGACGCTAGGCGCGCGGTCCATGCCGCATCTGTTGCGGTTGCCATATTCAATTTCCTCCGTAGGCCTTCACGGCCTTGTCGAGCGCATCCTGAACGATGTCCTCGAAATCGACCTCATCCTCGACCTCGACGGGTGCTTCGTCGGGAACCGTCGCATCGACCATCAGCTGGGCGTTCACCTTGCGGAGTTCGGCCATCTGTTGGGCCATCTCTTCGAGCTTGGCGTTCTGGGCTTCGACCATCGCCTTGAGGGAAGCCGTATCTTCGGGCATATCGTTGGGATCCATGCTATCGACCTATGACGATATCACCCGTCCGCTTCCGCCGACCTTCCCGCGGGTACGAGCGACGCGGAGGCTTTCGGCCTTGGGTATCCGCATCGCCTAGCGCGCGGCCGGGGTATCGCCGAGTAAAGCTATCACCTTTACTTTTTAAAGTATTTGCGTTATCGGTTACAGTCCCCGTTAAATACCTGACGAATCGTAGGGATGTATGCCGGGCGAAAGGGCAACGAAGACCTCCGCTCATCGCCCGGAACGATATAGGAGATAGAGAAAAATGGCAACTGAAGACATGAAGTGCATGGGCGCCGACGAGTTCGTGACCAAGTGCAGGTTCGGGGAACTTCCCTACAAGGACATCAGGACCGTCTACAACGAGAAGCTCTTCATAACCGACGCGGAGCTTTTCAGCAACAAGAACGGCGACGGGGTGTTCCTCAAGGCCGTCGATGAGAAGAACGAGGTGTTCAGGCTATGCACTCACGCCGTAGGCATCGTCGGCTACTTCTCGAAGCCGAATGTCGCGCAGGCCCTGACCGAGGGCATCTGCATCAAGGCGACCTTCTACCAGCGCAACTCTTCCACGAGCGGACGCCCGATGGTCGCCATCAAGTCGTGGTGAGGGTTCTCCACCTAGGCCGGACATACCTCCGCCAAACCTTTTCCATTCTCAAACATCTTATCCTTTCACGAAGGTTGACAATCATGGCTTCACCGAATGCGAAGAAGCCCGTCCAGAAGGCGACGGGGAAGGGCCAGAAGGCCAAGAAGGTAAGCGACCGCTACACGATCCAGCCGAACTCCATGGCCAAGCTCAAGCGCGAAGTCCGCCTGTATCAGGAGCAGAGAAGGCGCATGATAAGGGAAGTGCGCCAGCAGTATCCCGACGCGACCGAGCGCGAATTGGAGGACCACGGCGTGATACCGCCGAAGAGGTACCTTTCCGACTTCACGAAGGGAAGGAAGGTATTCGTCGAGGATCCTGAAGGACGGGCGTACAACGTGGATGGGGAAACCGTCCGCGGAAGGTACGAGTACCGCGGAGGGATCAGATCGAAGAACGACCTCCAATCGGCATACAAGGCATTGGAGCGCCCGTTGAAGAAAGGGTACCTGAAGAAGCGCCAGCAGAACATGATGGAAGCGATCCTCGAAGCGATGATGCGTTCGACCGCGGCATCCGACGAGGAGTTGAAGGCCATCGAGAAGGCCCTGAAGCGTCTTTCAGCAGCGGAGATAGCAGGTTGGAGATTGAATCATCCCGACCTCGTGAAGGAGATATTCGAGTGGTACAACCTCCATCGTGACATGGTGACCGACGATGCGGATACCGTGAAGCTCCGTATGAGGATACTCCGTTCCCTCGGCATCGAGTTCACCATAGCCAAGGACCCTATCAGGGGGAAGTACATCCTTCCCGGAAGCGTGAAGGTCCGCGGAAGGCAAACGACCCTCGACGCGATAAACGAGAAGGTTTGATATGTCGAAGCCGTCGGTATGGGTAGCCGACTTCGAAACGACGACGGAAGCCGACCTTCTCAAGGACGGCTACGTGCGCGTGTTCCTATGGAATGCGCGCGACGTCTACTCCGACGAGGAAGCGACGGGATACGACGTCGCTTCCTTCATCGAGTTCACCCAGCGGTGCAAGGAGATATGGTTCCACAACCTGAAGTTCGATGGATCGTACATCCTCGACCGCCTTCTCCGTGACGGCTGGGAACGCTCCGAGAAGCAGGTGCGCGGAAAGAGGACCTACGACCTGATCGTGACCGACCTCGGCCAGTGGATGCAACTGAAGTTGATGTTCGGACGCCACGTCGTGAAGATAAAGGATTCCGCGAAGAAGTTCCCCGGATTCTCGTTGGAGCAGATCGCGGAGCTGTACGGCATCGAGGGCAAGTCGGACCTGTATCTCGGCTACCGCGGACCCGATTACGTCGTCACCGAGGAGGACATCGAAAGGGTCCGCGGAGATACGAGGATCCTGAAGACGGCCATCCTCGACCTCCATTCCAAGGGCATGAAGGCCCTTACGATGGCATCCGACGCCATGGCCGACTACAAGAGGACCATCGGTGAGAAGCAGTTCGACAAGTGGTTCCCGAAGCTTTCGCTGGAACTCGACCAGTGGATGCGTTCGGGGTATCGCGGAGGATGGACCTACTGCAATCCGATATGGGAAGGGAAGGCCGTCGAGGACATAGACGTGTACGACGTGAACTCGATGTATCCCAGCCGTCAACGCGACTGCATCCTTCCCTACGGGATGCCCTACAAGCACAAGGGCGGGCCGTGCGAAGGGGAACTGTACATCGTGCGCTTCTCATGCTCCTTCAGGGTCCGTGAGGGCAAGTTCCCGATGATCCAGCGCAAGGGGTCCTTCCAGTCGGTTCAGGCCGATTACGTCTACGAGTCCGACGGCATCGAAACGTTGACGCTCACGAGCGTGGACTACGAACTCTTCCATGAGTGCTACGAGGTCGAGAACGAGGGCGGTTGGGATTACCTGTACTTCAGGGGCCAGCGCGGAATGTTCGACAAGTACATAGACAAATGGATCGAGGAGAAGATAAGGTGTTCGAGGGCGCACGATGCGCCGGGGAAGGCGTCCGCGAAGAGGTTCCTGAACTCGTTGTACGGGAAGTTCGGAATGAATCCGAAGAGGAAGAGGAAGATACCTCATCTCGAAGAGGACCGCGTGGCATGGGATGTGGTCGAGGAGGTTACCGACGGAGGGTACCTTCCCGTGGCCATGTTCGTATGCTCGTATGCGCATCGGAAGATACTGGACATGGCCAACGCCTTCGGCGACGATTTCGTGTACGCGGATACCGATTCGGTACACGTCATCCATAGGGATGCGGTACCCGAAGGACTGGACGTGGACGCCGATAGGCTGGGCGCATGGAAGCTGGAATCGAACTCGGCGAATGCAAGGTACCTCCGCGCGAAGACGTACATACACGCGGACGAGGGATTCGGCGTGGAGGACGTGAAGATAGCAGGTTGCCCTGAGAAGTGCAAGTTGAACGTCACTTGGGACAACTTCAGGATCGGAGCGACCTACGAGGGGAAGCTTCAGGGGAAGACGGTACCCGGAGGGTATTGTCTGATGGAAACGACATTCAGGATAAGCGTGGGAAGAGGAGGTTTGCAGTATGTCGGATGAAACGATGTTCTACGACAAGGAGCAGGCCGTCAGCAGGAACGCCATGTTGACGTATTGCGTAGGCGGAAGAGGGGTCGGGAAGACCTTCGGATACAAGGAATGGGTACTGAAGAAGCCTGAGCAGTTCATGTGGATCAGGCGGTACGCTTCGGAACTGAAGAAGATGAAGCGCACGTTCCTGAACGACATCTCGGCCGAGGGAAAGCTTCCCGAAGGGGATTGGAAGATGGAAGGGGATTGCCTGAAGAAGGACGGGAAGCCGAAGGGATGGTTCGTTGCGTTGAGCAAGGCCATGCTGGAGAAGTCGGCGTCATACAAGGACGTCGATGTGATCGTGTTCGACGAAGCATTGCTGGGTCCGGGCGTCCATCGGTACCTGAACAACGAGGTCGAGATACTTCTCGAACTGATAGAAACGGTGAACAGGATGCGCGGAGCCGAAGGGAAGAGGGAAGTCAGGGTGTTCTGTTTGGCGAACAAGACCTCGATGTTGAATCCGCACTTCCAGTACTGGGGTATAACGAACATCGACAAGCGGTTCACATGGGCGCCGGGAAAGAAGGGATTGGTCCTCGTGGAGAACTACGACAACGAGGTATTCAAGGAAGCGAAGAGGAAGACGAGGATGGGCCGCCTGATAGACGGTACGACGTATGGAGATTACTCGATAGAGAACGAGGTATGGTTCGACGACGATTCGTTCATAAGAGGACCGCCTGAAGGCTTCACGAGGAGGTGCATGGAGAACATCGTCTACGGAGGAAGGACATACGGCCTATGGACGTGCGAAGACGGGTATTGGTACATGATGAACAAGACCGATCCGAGCAGGCCGACATTGGCCTGCAGCGACGGCGACCATAAGGAAGGAAGATGGTACATCGATAGGACGGGGATACCTGCATACATGAAGAGCAGGTACGAGATGGGCGCATTCTTCTTCGAGGATGCGCAGGTGAAGAACGCAGCAATCTGCATAATGCAGAAATTCGGAAGTCTGAGGAAGGTAAGGGTATGAGGATAGCGAACGGAGGAATCAGCCATAGGATATGGACGTACATCAAGGACCACGACGGAGCGACGAAGGCGGATGTGTTCGAAGGCGTCATGGAGGACGGCGACAAATACTCGGCATTCAAACACGCGATCTATCTGTTGGAGAAGAGGGGGATCGTCGATGCGGAAGCGACCGCCGAATTGGTGAAAGGGAAGGGATGCGTGAAGGCGGTCGTGGTGAAGAGGTACCACGCGAAGAGATGCACGGTATCGCCGTGGGATGGAGAAGCGTCGAAGAGGAAGGAGAAGCGGAGGAAGGAATCGACCGTCAAGGATACCATGAGGTACGCATGGCTGGGATACGATTCCCCCGGACCGAGGGCATTCAGGGCATACACGAAGATGATGGAGGGTGAGAAGACGGCAAGACCAGCGAATGAGGACCCTAGATTGGTCGAGAAGGGATTGGATGAAAGAGGATTGAACGGCAACGGCCTGAAGCCGTGCAAGTGCGGATACACATGGTGCGCGGTAAGAGGGGTCGTCGGGAAAAGAGGGTTGTACGCAGTGGAATGCCCGAAGTGCAAGAGGAGGATCGAAGCGGACATCAAGAAGATAAGGAACACTTGGAACAATCTTTG
>ERZ808277.591-NODE-591-length-10584-cov-5.370121_pt1 | contig 10584 bp, 7 predicted proteins | sample MGYA00521240_ERZ808277 | MGnify/ENA primary metagenome ERZ808277 (study PRJEB31516, sample SAMN03275599) | gut metagenome | biome: mammalia-associated habitat; material: feces | host: Papio cynocephalus | place: Kenya | collected 2012-07-17 ... | reverse complement strand
GATTTCATAATTAATAACTTATAGTAATGAAAGAATATTCTACTAAAGACATCCGCAATGTGGTTCTGATTGGCAGCGCCAAGTCAGGTAAGACCACATTGTCTGAAGCCATGCTCTTTGAGGGCAAGGTGATCGCCAGAAGAGGCACGGTCGAGGACAAGAACACTGTTTCCGACAATGAGGAAATCGAGAAACTGAACCAGAGGTCGATCTTCGCTACTCCGCTTTACGCCGAGTTCATGAACACCAAGTTCAATGTGATCGACGCTCCGGGTTCCGATGACTTCATCGGAGGCGCTGTGTCAGCCTTCAAGGTCTGCGAGAACGGTATTCTTGTCATCAACGCACAGCAGGGTGTCGAGGTGGGCACAGACATCTTCGCGCGTTACGCCGACAAGTACAAACTGCCTCTCATCGTGGCTGTCAACCAGCTTGATTCCGAAAAGGCTGACTGGGAGAAGACCATCGCCGAGATGAAGGAGACTTTCGGCCACAAGCCGATCATCGTCCAGTTCCCGGTCAATCCAGGCCCTTCTTTCGATGGCTTCATTGATGTCCTCAAGATGAAATATTACCATTTCAAGGACGATAACGGAACCCGTGAGGATCTTGAGATTCCGGCGAATCTGATGGACGAGGCAGAGACCCTTCGTCAGGAACTCATCGAGAAGGCCGCCGAGTTTGATGACACTCTTATGGAGCGGTTCTTCGAGAACGGCTCCCTTACCGAGGATGAGATCCGTGAAGGTCTCGGAAAAGGCATCCGTCAAGGTGGCGTGCTTCCGATTTTCTGTCTCTCCGGGAAGAAGGACATCGGTGTGAAGAGGCTTATGGAGTTCACCATCAAGACAGCCATCTCTCCTGCCGAGACCAAATCCGCAACAAAGGACGGCAATGTCATCGAGTGCAAGTCCGAGAACCCTACTTCCATATTCATTTACAAGACTGACGTGGAGCCGCACCTTGGTGAGGTTTCATATTTCAAGGTTATGTCAGGTCATCTGACAGAGGGAATGGATCTTGAGAACCCTGAGACCGGTGACAAGGAAAGGCTTTCCGCCATTTATGTCGTGGCCGGCGCCAAAAAGGAGAAAGTCTCCGGACTTCAGGCCGGCGAGATTGGCTGTACAGTGAAACTGCGCGCCGGAAAGACCAACGTGACCCTTTCGCAGATAGGTTCAGGCATCGCTTACGAGCACATCGCGTTCCCTGCGTCCAAGTACCGCTGCGCCATCAAGGCCGAGTCCCAGAACGACGAGACAAAACTTGGCGAGGCTCTTTCAAAGATTTCCGCGCAGGATCCTACAATCATCGTTGAATATTCAAAGGAGCTCAAACAGACCATCCTCAGCGGACAGGGCGAGCAGCACATCAATGTCTGCAAGTGGCGTCTGGAGAACGAGTTCGGTGTCAAGGTAGTGTTGTTCGCTCCGAAGATTCCTTACCGCGAGACCATCACGAAGGTCGCCACAGCCACCTATCGTCACAAGAAGCAGTCAGGTGGAGCCGGTCAGTTCGGAGAGGTTTCCATCCTCATCTGCCCTATCGTGGAAGGCGTTCCGTTCACCAACAAGTTCAAGATCGACGGCAAGGAGGTTGTGCTCAATGTGAAGACCAAGGAGGAATTCAACCTCGAATGGGGTGGAAAGCTTGAGTTCTACAATTGCGTTGTCGGCGGCGCCATCGACGCGCGTTTCATGCCGGCCATCCTCAAGGGTCTCAACGACAAGATGACCGAGGGCCCTCTCACCGGTTCATACGCCCGTGACATCAGAGTCTTTGTCTATGACGGCAAGATGCACCCTGTTGACTCCAATGAAATCTCCTTCATTCTTGCCGCGCGCAACGCTTTCAAGGAGGCGTTCCGCAACGCCGGCCCGAAGATTATGGAGCCTATCTACAATGTGGAGATCATGACTCCGGCCGACTATATGGGAGCCTGCATGTCCGACCTCCAGAACAAGAGGGCTCTCATCGAGGGCATGAGTTCTGACAAGGGCTTCTCTGTCCTCAAGGCTCGTGTTCCGCTCGCCGAGCTCTACCGCTACTCCACAACCTTGAGTTCTTTGACTTCAGGTGCTGCGACATTCACAATGGAGTTCGCTGATTACCAGCCGGTTCCTACTGATGTCCAGACCAAGCTTCTGGCCGAGTACGCCGCTCAGGAAAAGGAAGAGGAGTAATACCCACGACCTTTATGGGTCTATTATAAAGAATATTCAACCCTTCTCTCCGGTTTTGCTTCCGGGGGAAGGGTTGTTCATTTTTCAATTGTTGGAAAGTAAGCCGCTTCGGATTTCTGAGGGTGGGCAGTCACCTTCGAACGTGAGATAATGTATGTTACAGCAAGTGATTGCCTACTTGCGAAAGTTGATTTAGTATATGAAAAAGACATTCTTCTCCATGATGGCGGCCTTGCTGCTGCTGTCATCCTGCGAGGTTCATCATTTCATGACCGATGCCGCCTATCGTGCTCAGGTTGAAGCTGATCTGGACAAAAGGCTGGCGCCGGAACGCCTGAAGGCCTATTATGCCGTTGATAAAGACAGGAAGTGTCTGACAGAGTCCAATGGTTTTGTCAGCGACCTCTATCTGACAACTGAGGAGATAGAGGCTTTGGAATTTTTCTATGCCTATATGCCGTTGGCTGACGTGACGGATTACAGCACCGACTATTATCTCCAGAATATTCGCGCGTCATTCACGGCCCGCAAGGAGATGGGTTGGAATGTCCCGGAACGGGAGTTCAGGCATTTCGTGCTGCCGGTCAGGGCCAACAACGAGAATCTGGACACCTCAAGGGTCGTTTTCTACCGTGAGTTGAAGCCGCGTGTGGAAGGAATGAATATGAAGGACGCCATTCTGGAAGTCAATCATTGGTGTCACGAGAAGCTGACCTACAAGCCTTCGGATGCAAGGACGCTGTCTCCGCTTTCATCGGTGAGGAGTTCGCTGGGGCGTTGCGGAGAGGAGTCCACGTTCACCGTGGCCGCCCTCAGGGCTGTTGGAATCCCCGCGCGTCAGGTTTATACCCCACGCTGGGCTCACACCGACGACAATCACGCATGGGTTGAGGCCTGGGCCGATGGAGAGTGGTACTTCCTCGGAGCATGCGAGCCTGAGCCAGTCCTGAATCTGGGTTGGTTCAACTCACCGGCCAGCCGTGGCCTGCTGATGCACACAAGGGTCTTCGGCAACTATGACGGACCGGAGGAAAAAGTGATGGTCGGGCCAAACTTCACGGAGATCAATCTGATTGATAACTACGCGAAGACTGCCCGTGTGGATTTCACTGTTGTGGATGAGAACGGATCCCCGGTTGACAGCGCCTTGGTTGATTTCAAGATTTACAACTACGCCGAGTTCTACCCGGCTCTCTCCAAATACACTGACGCTCAGGGGCGTACCTTCTTGACCGCCGGAATGGGCGACATGATGGCATGGGCCTCGAAGAACGGCAAGTATGGCTATTCAAAGGTCTCTTTCGGAAAGGACACAGAGGTTAAGATAACGATTTCTGACCAGCATTCCGCTGATTCTCAGTCTATGATGATAGTGCCTCCGCCGGAGACCGCCAATATTCCTGAAGTCACTCCGGAGCAGAGGGCGGAGAACGACAGGCGTTTCGCTCAGGAGGATAGTATCAGGAAGGCGTACATGGCCACTTTCATCGCCACTGACAGTTCTGAGAAGGGACGGTTTCTAGCTCTTTCGGCAGGCAATCATGAGGTTATCTCCAAGTTCTTGGAGGATCATCCGGACGCAAGGGCTCTGGATTTGCTTAAGTCACTGAGCAACAAGGATATGATTGATGTGACAAGGGTTATTCTAGATGATAGTTACAACGCCACTGATGCTATCCTCTGTCCAAGGGTTGAGAATGAGTTCCTAAGTCCGTACAAATCATTCTTTGCCGGGCGGTTTGGCACTGAACTTTCAAAGGAGGAACTGTCTGTGCCGGCGAATCTGATCAAATGGGTGCAGGACAACATCACAGTGCTGCGCGACCCTAAGGCCTGGAGCATCCCGATGTCTCCGATCGGAGTTTATCATGCAAGAATGGCTGACGTTCGCTCTAGGAATATATTCTTTGTCGCCCTTGCAAGGACTCTTGGTATTGATGCACGTAAGGATCCGGTGACTGGAAAGATTCAGTACAAGGAGGCCGGTCAGTGGGTTGATGTGGATTTTGAGGCTTCCTCTCAGGTCGTTGCTCCAACCGGGACTCTGGTTCTGAATTACGAGCCGACAGCGATACTCGCCAATCCTGGTTACTATACCCACTTTACCGTCAGCAAGATAGACAATGGCCGCACAAGGCTTCTGACTTTTGATGAAGGCCAGGTGGACATGGGCGGCGGTGTCAGCTGGGAGAATGTGTTCAAGAAAGGGGCTTCGCTTGATGTCGGAGACTATGTGCTTGTCAGCGGGAATCGCCTCTCCGATGGTAGTGTTCCTGTCACGATGCAGCAGTTTTCTGTCAAGGAGGGAGAGACCACAACGCTTGATCTCCGCATCACCATTCCTGAGGACAAATTGTCTGTGATTGGTTCGTTTGACGCTGAGACAAAGTACCGGATTGAGCCTGATTCAGAGCCTGTTTCTGTGCTTTCTACCACAGGCCGCGGATTCTATGTGATCGGTTTCCTGACCCCAAGGCAGGAACCTTCCGTCCATGCGATCAACGACATCATCGCGGCAAAGGTGAATCTGGAGGCCTGGAACCGTCCTATCCTGCTTCTGACCACGACAGAAGGCCTGGGATGGCTTAATGAATATTCCGCCTCGCTTCCATCCAACGTTCATCTAGGCATCATTCCAGACAGCCTTGACCTCAAAGGCCGCAGGATGCCGTACTTCCTCCTCGCTGACACCTTCAACCGCGTCTTCTTCACCACCGAAGGCTACACCATCGGCCTTGGCGACCAGCTCGTCACCGCCATCGCCAAGCTGTAGATTCAGTATGAAGAGAATTATTATCGCTTTGCTGAGTCTGGTGCTATCTGTCAGCCTCTATGCCCAGGAAATAACCGGAAAATGGATTCAGAGCAATCAGGGTTCCGAGAATGGAATGGAAATGATGACATCAGAGACTCTTTCCATTGTGAATAACGGTTCGTTTGAGGATGCTGTGGTTCTGGAAATGAAATATACCGATGAGAAGAACGGACAGGCTCCTGTTAAACTGAAAATCCAGATTTCATGCAGGGGCACGTGGTCTCTTACAGATAAAATCTTGTCTCAGACCTTTGATGCGAAATCCATCAAGACCGAGGTTCTGGAGCAGCCGGACGAGTTTCCGAAATTCTTCATGAATGTCCTCAGCAAAGGTGTTGTCTCTGAGTTCAAGAAACACTCAAAGAAGCCGATACGCTACAATGTGGTCTCTTTGACATCAGATCAATTACAGATTTTGGAGGTCGGTTCAAAAGACTCCGAAACAGAGACGTACACCCGCGAGAAGTAGTAGGAGCCTGCCCGTGGTGGCTGACTGTCAGTAAATGAATATATTGGCAAATCCTGCCCTCCAACAGAGAGGAGCAGGATTGTTTAAAATAGTTGCCAGTCAAATGTTTATTCTCCACGAATTGTTGTCTGGTTGTTGCTCCAACGGTTGCTGAGCTTGTCGAAGCATCGAAGCATCGAAACATTACGCCCCGATGATCCATTTGCTGCCCGGAAGCCGGGAGATGAGTCCGGAGGTGAGGGCGCAGCAGATGAAGGTGCAGGCAGCGATGAACGGGATTGCCGCTGCTGTGTGCAGATGGAGTGTCTGGATTGAGACTACTGACCACAGGTGCAGCCAGAAGATGTGCATCAGATACATTCCGTAACTTAGTTTTGATAACCGTGTGATGATCTTCGGCGCTTCCGGACGCTTTATGCAGGAGAACATCAGGAATGTTCCGGCCGTGAGGCAGACCACGTTGATGGTGCAGAAATTCCAGCCGATTTCGAGTTCCGGAGTGTTGAGGGTCACGCCAGGGATAGCCTGTACATAGAAAGAGAGTATTGTGGCGATGGCTCCGACAGTCATCAAAGCCGCTCCCACAATCATCTTCTTGCGTGTGCTCCAATCAAGATGTACACGAATGTAGTGTGCCATCACGAGGTAGCCAAGATAGCCGGAGAAGTACCAGAGAAGATGGTACTGATTCCAGAAGCACTGTCCCCAGACCTCACCGAACCAGCGGTTCAGGTACGGTATGCATGTTGAGATCATGAACAGGATGATGAAGAACCTCTCCTCTCGTCTGCCGACCTTTTCAATCCACGGTGAGATCATCGGGATGAAAAGGTACAGACTGAACAACGGGAACATGAACCACAGATGCCCGGCGAGTGACGGGAAGTTCAGTGGAATGTGAGTCAGGTCACGGATGCTTGTCTGGAGGTCAATCTGTCCCCAAAGCATCGGCAATGTTGAATAGAGAATCGCAAAGATGAGGAACGGCGGGAATATCTTCGTGAAGCGTCTCTTGTAGAATTCCTTGGCTGACATCCCCTTCTTCATCGGAACCAGCAGGAACGCCGAGACTATCATAAAGAGCGGCACAGCCATTCTGGAGAACCCGTCGTAGAGTGACACGAACAGCCGGTCGGTCTCGTTGGCCAGAAATGACTGAGGACCAGCCATGTCGGTCGCGCCAGGCCCGGGATAAAAGTTCTCGCTGGCGTGCACCAGCATAACCAGAAAGCATGCGAACACCCGCACATAGTCCAGAAATACGATTCTTTTGCTGTCGTTCATCTATCTTCGTTTTTAGAGGTTGTCAATGTCGTCATGTGATTCCCCACCCAGAGCACCGCAAAGATAGAAAAAAGGACTTTCGTGCGCAAGATCAGCTCTGTCACGCACCAGAAGGCTATTTTGATGCTTTCGTGCGTGAGGCAGTGAGTTTTGCGCACGAAAAATTCGTATCTTTGAACTTTTATTGATCGCGTTAAAAACAAATCGGTAAGGGTGGTCAAAGATTATCGGATTGTCAGCGCTAAGAAAGACAATGAGATGAAGAGAATCTTCAAGAGCATATTCATTGGTTTGGCGCTGCTTGCTTTGGGCGGGCAGCGGGGGTGGTGCGTCACGCCGGAGTTCATCGATTCGCTGCGGACGGAACTGAGGCTCAGGAATATGCCGGAGCGGATCATTTTCCTGCCGTTGGCGCTTGCGGACCAGCGGTTTGACGATGGAAGGGAAGGAATATGGTCGCTCACGGCGCTGGATGCTATCAGGGGAATGGGGCGTTTGTCATCTGATGCCTCCAGTAAGAAGGACTCTTGCCTGACGGTTTTCGACTGGACTTGTTCATCTGTAATGATCTCCGATTCCACGGACGTACGGTTTGACGAACGGGGCTCCACCGAGATAGCGCTCGACCGGTTGCAGGAACTGTTCAATGAATATGGCGATTGGAATCTCTCGATAGTGGCTTACGCCACAAGTCCGACAGCACTTGCCGCGATGGATTCCACGGCTTTGGCCGATGCTCGGATTCTGAAGAGTTTACGGAAAGCCGAGGAGGAATATTCAGAGAACACTTCGGCGGCGTTTGAGAGGATCGGGGCGCTGGCGGAGAAGAGGAAGGCGGAGCGGCAGGCGTTTCTGCGGGAGCAAGCAGCGCTTAGGAAGGCACGGCTGGACTCGTTGCGGAAAAGGCAGGCCGCCAACACCGACAGGATCACCTATACTATCCGCAGAGGGGACACGTTGGGTGGTATAGCGGCAAGGCACCGTGTCAAGGTATCCGACCTCAAAAGGTGGAACAACCTCAAGAGCGATATGATTCGTGAGGGACGTAAACTGGTCATTTACAAGTAGTCATTATGAAGCAATATAAGGTTCTTTTGTTTTTGCTCTCCGTTTTCCTGATCCTTTTCGCGGTATGGTACGTTTTTCCGCCGAAAGGTGTTCAGGTGGGAGATCTGAAGTTGAGATTCCCGTCATACCAAGCCTATCTGGCAGATTTACAAGACAGTACGGCGGAAGTGGATGTGGATTCCGTGCTTCTGGCTGTGCAGAAAAGCTACGAGATGGTCGAAGGTTCGACGGACACCCTGCGCTACTACTACGACTACATCACCTCTAATCCGAACCGCATCTGTCTGCCGGATGATGACTACACGTTCTTCGATTCGCTGTTCGTGGAGATGGCCGCTGCGGCTGATTCCGGTCGCACGGTCAGGATTCTGCACTATGGTGATTCCCAGTTGGAAATGGACAGAATCTCGGCCGTGTTGAGGCAGGATCTTCAGGAGCGCTTCGGCGGCTCGGGGCCTGGAATGGTGCCGATGATCCAGAGGATTCCGACCGTGTCACTCTCGCAGAGCGCTTCCGGAAGTCTTACACGTTACGCTATGGTCGGGGACTCGCTGACAAAAAAGGCTGCTCATAAGCGTTACGGGCCTCTGACACAGTTCACTGACGTTTCCGGCAATGGAACGTTCACGTTCACCAGAACCAAGAATCGTTACTCACAAGAGTTAGTCAAGTCTATCTCAAAGGTCTCCGTGCTTCTGGGACAGAATTCAGCAGGGTTTGAGATGACGCTTAAATGCGACACGCTGCCGATCCAGAAGACTGTTCTGGACTCGTCTAAGGCTGGTGTCTCGATGGTTACTTGGAGTCTGCCTTGCGATGTGGAGAAGGGCACGATCAATTTCGCCGGGAACGCAGAGATTTACGGAATCATGCTGGACGGAAAGGGCGGCGTGACGGTAGACAATGTCGCCTTGCGTGGATGCGCGGGATTCATCTTCTCGTCCATCAACCGACAGGTGATGAAGGAGAGTTTCGACAAGACTGACACTCGTCTGATAATCCTACAGTTCGGCGGCAACGCGATGCCGGGAATCGCCTCGAAGAAGGCCATCTCGTCTTACGTCAAGAAGATCGTGATGCAGTTCGACTACTTCAAGGAGGTCGCTCCGCAGGCTCAGCTGATGTTCATCGGACCTGCGGACATGTGCAAGAGCGAGGACGGAAACCTGATAACATGGCCGCTTCTGCCGCAGCTTAATGACTCCCTGAAAGTCAACTGTCTGAAGAACGGTGTCGCTTACTGGGACACGTTCAACGTGATGGGAGGCCCTGGATCTATGAAGAAATGGGCGAGCCACAATCCAGCCCTGGCCGGCCCCGATCATATTCATTTCACCCATAAGGGAGCCCTTGAGATAGGCAACGCGCTTGCCAAGTCCTTCATCCTTTACCACGACTTCTACAAGCTCCGCCAGGAACTTTCGGACGAGGCTGTAGGAATATATCTGCGCGACCTGCGGGACAGCCTCAATCCTCGTCCCGGCGTGTCTGACTCCTTGACAAAGACTGAGTTATGAGACGCGCACTGGTATATTCATTGCTCATTTTGCTGCTTCCGGCGACCCTTTGGGGGCAGACGCTGCGGAAGGAGGTTCCTGAATATGATTTCGTGCGTTTCGACAAGAACCGGATTGAGTTTCAGGGCGACAGCTCGGCGTTTGAAAGGCTTTTTGACAAGATGGATTCCGTGCTGTTTCTCGGGAAAGGCAATCTGAGGATAATGCACATCGGTGGCTCTCATGTCCAGGCGGGGACTCTGACAAGGCAGCTAAGGAATGATTTTCTGTCCTTGAGACCGGCCTTGGACGGGGGTAGGGGACTGGTTTTCCCGTTCTCCGCCGCCCACACGAACAATCCGAGCAGTTTCACAACGAGCTACGAAGGCTCTTGGAAAGTGACGAAGAATGTCCAAAGGGATCCTGACCACCGGCTCGGACTTACGGGAATATCCCTGAGCGCGTCAGACGACAAGGCTTCGGTGATGGTCACCACTGTGGCCAGGGATCCCAAGCCGTCGGATCCGACGTTCCGTTTCAACGAGGTGAAAGTCCTTGGATATTCATCAGCGGGGGAGAGAGTTCCGGTGGTGGTTCTGGCGAAGGGGGACACTCTGGTCGGCTGCAAGGCTCCGGAGGATTCATGCTGGTCTTTCGGTCTTCCTGCGTTGACGGACTCTGTGAAGATCGCTACCAAGGGGCATGGTGAATTTACTTTGGCGGGAATATTTCTGGACAACCCTTTTCCCGGCATCTCCGTGACAGGAATCGGAGTGAACGGGGCATCGCTCGGGTCTTATGCAAAATGTCCGAATCTGGAGAATGATTTGAGGTTGGTCAAGCCTGATCTGGTGATTTTCGCCGTGGGAATCAATGACGCGACCGCCACGAATTTTTCGGTGGATGATTTTGTCGCCCGCTATAAGGTGCTTGTCTCGCGTGTGCGTTCGGTCAATCCGAACTGCGCTCTTCTGTTCGTCTCCAACAACGACAGTTTCAAGAGAGTACGCCGGAAAGGCTATGTGGTGAACACCAACGGCCAATTAGCAGAACAAGGCTTTTTGCGACTTGGAAAGGATTGTGGTGCAGGTGTTTGGGATCTGTTTGACATTATGGGAGGACTCGGCTCGATGAGGAAATGGGAAGAGGCCGGCCTTGCCAAGAGGGACAAGATCCACTTTACAGAGACTGGCTATGAGTTGGTGGGGGACCTGCTCTTCAACGCATTGATGGACAAATATATGAATCACTTAAAGACAAGCCGATAAT
>ERZ808277.587-NODE-587-length-10661-cov-2.245521_pt1 | contig 10661 bp, 9 predicted proteins | sample MGYA00521240_ERZ808277 | MGnify/ENA primary metagenome ERZ808277 (study PRJEB31516, sample SAMN03275599) | gut metagenome | biome: mammalia-associated habitat; material: feces | host: Papio cynocephalus | place: Kenya | collected 2012-07-17 ... | reverse complement strand
GAAATAAATAAAGCGATACGGGAGGAAGAAAAGGAAATCACGCTGTTGGTCGGCAGCAGTAATGAAAGAGAAATCGCGCTGGAGAAGGATATACAATTTATTCTGGGTGCATTTCCAATGAATGAGAGATTAGTCTTTAATCGTACATATGCAGGGTACAGAGGAAGCCTGACATTTACGGAAGATATCTATGATAATAATTAATGGATAATCGGCTTGTTCCTATCTCTTCTTCGCCAGCGGCGCAAAGACTGTCTTGCGTCCGATGAAGCCTACGATACGCGTCAGAATGATCCCTAAAAAGACACCGCAGCTGTCTATGTAGACATCGCGTTTCGTGGGCGTCCGCCCGGCGACAAAGGACTGGTGGTATTCATCGAGACAGGCGAAGCCCACGCAGAAGGCGCCTGCAAATACCATCAGCCAGATCCCACGCATACCATACACATAGAGCGGGAAGGATACTGTTACGGCCAGCAGGAAATATTCGCTGAAATGTGCCAGCTTACGGACATAAAAATGATATTTGTCCGTGTAGACATTGATCTGTGCATCGGTCAGCTCCAGATCTGCGACCGTATCGACTGTTTCAACCAGCTTATGGGTGACCTTGTAGCTGAGCTGCGCTGAGGAAACCCCGTTCTGGGAGGAAAAATTAAAAATGCAGTACATGACAATAATGGCAGGTACAAAGGAAAGCGGCTTTAAAATAAGCCGCAATACCGTTTTGATAAACAACCAGATATATTTCATAACTATAAAACTCCTCTTATTTTTCTAAATATGCAATCTGTGCCAGCAGCGGTTCAGGTGTCTGACCGTGGTTGTTGCGCTGTGCACGGAAGGCTACACTATTCATACGTGTCAGTTCCTTCTTTTTATTGTTTTCATAACGTTCAAATAAGCTGGTATATAATGGGTTCGTTTTCAGCTTCTCGCGGTATTCCTTCGGGAATGGGCAGTAGCGGGACAGAATCTGTCTTGTTACCTTGTTCAGACGCGGAGAGCCGGCGGATTCATAGAGAATCCATGCCATATAATCCAGAATGAAGGCATCTTTAAAGCGGTTCTTTGCCTTCTGGAGCTGCATATGGCATTTCTCCTTGGCATCAGCGGAGAGATCCCTGTTTTTCTTGTAAAACTGTAAATAGTCGAAATATTCACTTGTTAAGGAATGGTCGGTGACATCGTTCCAGCGCGCACCCTGTACACGTTTACACATTTCCCAGCGGAATTCACCGGTCAGGCGGAGCATCATCAGATGAAGGTCTGACAGACAGATCGCCGGAAGCAGCATACTGGCAGGTGTCTGCCGGTTATGTCCCTCGATTTCCTGCCAGAGGATGCCTCTTGTACCGATATTCGGCATTAAGATAATGTCGGGCAGGATTTCCTGCTGTAATACTTCATGCGTTGTGGCAAGAAGCGGGGAAGTGTATATATAATCTCTGTAATAGGCGCTGAAATCGACTGCAAGCACACTCTGCAATGCCTCTTTGATCGCATGGAAGGTCAGACAGCAGTTTTCTGCCGGACGCAGGAAGTCATGTTCGGAAAGAAGCGGACAGAACAATGCAGGTCTGCCATAGGTTACCTTGCCGCCTGCAGGCAGTAATTGCCGCAGTTCAAACTGTACTTTTTGTTTCTTATCGGAAGAAAGTTTATCAAATTCTGCCTGGGTGATACTGTTATCACGCAGCATGGTCTGCAGATAAGCGTCATAATCCTGGTCAAATTCATTTTTGTGAGGCTGTTTTTCGCCGTTTAGGATCAGCACCAGGTAATCGTAGAACGGATAGACCTGTGTGCCTTCCCGATTGCCGTAGGTAGAGCCGAGATCATAGAGATAAATGGCGTTTTCCTGTCCGCACAGCTCTTCATCAATGAAGCCGAAATAAAAGAACATCTTCATAATGACAGGAATGTCTTTTGTGCGGGAGATGAAAAATGCCTGGGTATACAGTTCGTAAAATGCCGTGCAGAGTCTGCCGCGCAGCTGGGTCAGTTCATCAGAAGCGGCGTTTTTATCGGTCACGGCTTTATAAGCATTCAGATCTTTCATAAAATCAGTTGCAAATTCTTCGGACATCTGCGCATAACCGAGGATCTGGAGCGCAGCATTTTTCAGCTGGGAAAGAACCAGCTTTTCGTGTGCTTCCTGATCGTTTTCACCAATCTGCTGCATATGGGACAACGCCTTTGTCAGCTCCTGGTATTCGGCAAGACGTTCTTTGTAAAGTGCCATATCAATGGAACTGACACCTTTGGCACGGATGAACATACGGCTGATAGCTGCATTGATCGGCAGGATATCCTGTCTGCGGTGGCTGGCTGTGACAAGGATCGTCGTATACAGATCGACAAAGTCCAGATGGTCTTCATTGATCAAAAGGACGGAAAGCTCGGATATATAATCATACATTTCCTCATAACTTGTCAGGTACAGATGCAGATCCTGACTGACACGCAGCAGAAAGCCGATCACAAAGCCGCGTCTTTCGAACAGCGGGGCAAGTGATTCGCTCAGACAGATATTTTCCATATCTTTATAGTAACGGGATAAAAAGGTATACGGTGTACTGCCAAGCTCGAGCGGCTGCACATTTTCAAGACCGGGCAGATGCTTGGTCGGAAGCGCATATTGTTTGCTGAATTTGGTGTAGTCACGGTAAAATCCCATCAAAGCGGTGTATAAAGCGTTGCAGCGGTACTTGGTCAGGGAATAGAGTTCTTCCACATGGAAAAACTGTTTTAAGGCTGCCCAGATAAATGTAGGTGCAAGGGCAGGATCCTGATCGAATAACTGCTGGCAGGATTCCTCACTGCGGTACGGATAGGAATCGACAACAATGTCAGTCTTTGCGACATAGTCGCAGGAATGGGTCAGCTGGAACAGATCCAGAAAACCGATACCGTCTCCCGCCTCCAGAATAATTTCACCGTGTGCAAGCTTCATGGAGACCTGCCCTTCAATCAATATACCGACTGCACGGACGGGTGTATCTTTATGATAGATAGTCGTATCTTTTTTAATTTGAATTTCTGCCATAACGTATCCTGTCTTTTCTGTAAAATTCCATAATTTCATGGTAAAAACAGTATAGCATACTTTGCGGATCAGGGTGTACTTTTTTCGATTTTGTGGTAAAATAAATAAAACTGATTGTTGTGTCATTTTTGGGAGGTATTGGAATGGAAAAAATGGGGAGAGAAGAGATTGTGGCAATGTACAAGCCGGATGTAGAGCGGCTCCTGCCATATCTGTCATGGCTGGCGGATAAGAGTGGCGCAGATGTCACTAAAAGCTATGAAGCAGAAGACAATAAAAAGACACTGGCGTTCCCGGTTTATGACGGAACGCTGCTTGCATTTTTAAATGAACTTGGTTCGACTGTATTCATGGATCAGAATTACCGCTATATTTATTCCCGTTACCGGATCCATGATTATAAGGACGAGCTTGCGCAGATCGACAGGGCGGATATCATGTCGATGGATATACTTGGTGGTATTTTATCAAGGTATACGCTTGGTGGCATGACAAAGGCTTATTTATGGACGGAAGGTGTAGAGCATCAGATTTTTTACAGAGCGCTTCTGAAGGCAAAGAGCATTATTGAATTCTGGGATGTTCCACTGGAAAATGCGGGGGGAGATCTATGAGCGAAAAGTCAGTACAGAAACGGAATTATATCATAGAAAAAGCAAGAGAGGTCTTTTCGCAGAAGGGATATCTGACGGTGACAATGAAGGATATCGTGGAAGCCTGTGAGATCAGCCGGGGCGGCCTGTATTTTGACAGTATCAAAGCACTCTTTCTGGCAGTGCTCGAAAAGGAAAAAGAAGAAAGTGACGATGAGCTGGAGCCTGCGCTTTCCAAAGCAACTTCCAGTGCGGATATTCTGGCTCTTTTTTTACAGGAGCAGAAAAAGGAGATCCTGAAAAAGACAGGCAGCCTGAAACGGGCAAATTATGAGTTTTATTTTGGAAATGAAATACCGCGGAAGGAAAATCCGATGCGAAGGCAGTTTGTCATGTCGGTCAAGATTGTGGAAAAGCTGATCAGAGACGCCGTCGAGGAAGGTGATTTTGTCTGTGAGGATCCGCTGGGCGCAGCACGCAATATGATGTATGTGCTGGAGGGACTGAAGGTAAGTGCGGAAACGACCGGCATTACGGAAGAAACAGTAAACCGTGAAATATATTATTGGTTGAAAGGTCTGGCATATGATTGAAACAGTAGTGGCGTATCAGCTTGCAGTAGGTGAAACGCTCAGGATACAAAAGAAGAGACTGATGCCCGGTGCGGGCAATCCGAATATCGGCAGGATCAGTATTGTTTCCGGAATCCACGGAGATGAGCTGGAAGGGCAGTATGTCTGCTATGAGATCATCCGGCGGATCCAGGAGCATCCGGAAAATTTAAATGGGATCGTGGATGTATATCCCGCATTAAATCCGCTTGGTGTGGATTCGGGCAGCCGTGTGATCCCCAAACTGAATATGGATATGAACCGCATGTTCCCGGGAGAAGCAACGGGAACGATGATGGACAAGCTGGCAGCACGGATCATTGAAGACATCAAAGGATCCGATATCTGTGTGGATGTCCATGCTGATACTTTTGTCAGGGAAATGCCGCAGGTGCGGATCAGTGAAGAACATGGAAAGGATCTGGTTGATTTTTCCCGTCTGTTAAATGCGGATCTGATCTGGATCAATGCATCTGCCACAGCGCATGAAGCGACACTGACAAATAGCCTGAATGCGATCGGTGTTCCGGCTCTTCTGGTGGAAATGGGTCTGGGAAACCGTGTGACAAGAAGTTTCGGTGATCAGATCACGGAAGGCATCTTTAATCTGATGCATGAGATCGGAATCTGGTCGGGACCGGTCGGTGAGATCCGCAGCGCCAGGCTGACGAGAGATTACGGGATCGACTTTTTCCGGGCGCAGTCCACAGGTATTTTCCTGCCGGATATGGAAAACGGACAGCAGGTATCGGCGGGCGATGTGATCGGAAAGATCGTCAGCACCTTGTCCGGAGATGTGCTTGAGATCATACAGGCAAAGAGAAGCGGGATTTTGTTTACCCTGCGGGAATATCCGCTTGTTTATGAGGGCGCACTGATCGCCAGAGTATTAGCAGAGGAGAGAAACGGATGGTAGAGGAGATCATATATTCCATGGAAGCACCTTATCGTGAAAAGTTACAGGTGCGGGGCTATCATTTTGGGAAAAAGGGAGAAAAAACAGCCTGTATTTTAGGCCCGATCCGTGGCAATGAGATACAGCAGCTTTATATCTGTTCCCAGCTTGTGCATGCACTGCGGGAGCTGGAACATAACGGCTGCATCAATAATAATAAAGGCATTATGGTCATTCCCTGTGTCAATTATTACGGTATGAATATCGGCAAACGATTCTGGCCGGTAGACAATACCGATATCAACCGGAAGTTCCCGGGCATGGATTACGGGGATACGACAGAGCGGATCGCTGCCGGTGTACTGAGTGCAATCCGGGATTATTCTTATGGGATCCAGTTCGCTTCTTTTTATATGACAGGGGAATTTGTGCCACATGTCAGAATGATGGAAACCGGCTATCAGAACGCATCACTTGCCAATCTGTTCGGTATGCCATATGTCGTAGTCAGGAAACCGAGACCGATCGATACAAAGACCTTGAATTACAACTGGCAGAATGAAATGACAGCGGCGTTTTCCGTTTATACGAACAAAAATGATGAGATCGATGAGACAAGTGCGAGACAGGCAGTTGCTTCTGTACTGCGGTTTTTGATGCGTATGGGAATTATTAAGTACGAAGGGCACAGCGGTTATATTTCCCATGTGATCTATGAAGAAAATCTGAGTAATGTGGATGCATCTTGCGGCGGTATTTTCCGTTCCCGTGTGAAAGCGGGAGAGGAAGTACGCTATAATCAGCTGATGGGAGAGATCGTGGATCCTTTCCTGGGAGATGTGATCAGCGAGATCCATGCGACAACAGATGGGATTGTCTTTTTTGCACACAGGGATCCGCTGGTCAATGAAGGTGATATTGTATTCAGACTGATCCACCGGCTTCACGCCTGATGGTCCGTCGATAGTTCCGTTTATATTGTTTCAGGAAGAGAAGCAGTTTATCTGCTTCTTTTTTTGTGATCCCGTTTTGGGAAAAACAGCATTTTTCCAACAGATCCAGCATATTCTGCGGGAGGAGTACGGCGGCTTCTTTTCCCTGGCCGGAAAGCAGCCTGCAGATTCTGTGGTAATGTAACAGCAGCAGAGGCTTATAATTGCCCTTTTGGTATTTGCGATATGCCATGTAATGGAGATAGAGCTTTCTGCCGGGTACAAAAATGAGTAACAGCAGCAGGATGATCAAAGCAAAGGCAAAGAGTGGCATCAGATACGAGCTGTTTTTCAGTCTGGCTGTGATACTGTCATTGGAGTTTCCGGTTGTCTGTCCGTTTTGCTGCAGACCGGCTGTCTGGTTTGGCGAGAAAATACCGGCAAAGAGTGACCAGAAGTCGGAATACAGAGTAGAGGAGTCATCTTCTTCGGAGCCGGAAGAAGCCGGTGTAAATTCATACGGAACCCATCCGATGCCCTTCTGGTATACTTCTACCCATGCATGCGCATCCGCATCCGTTACGTTGACAGAAACGACACCGGTATCTCCGATCGGATTTTTGCCTGTGAACCAGTCAGATGTATTTTCGTCCTGTAAGGTAGAACCTTCCGACACATCAGAAACAGAAACGGCGTAGCCCTCCACATATCTGGCGGGAATGCCATAGGAACGCAAAAGCAGCGTGGCGGCAGAAGCAAAATGGGCACAATAGCCTTCCTTCTGCTCCTGCAGGAAGTAAGCAACAAAATCTTTCCTGGCCGGTGTACTGCCGGGCGCCATGTTATAGCTGTAGTTGTCTGCCAGATACTTCTGGATCAGTTCAATCTGCTTTGGCAGCGATTCGCCCTGCCCGATCTTTTCCCTGAGCTGTGCAAAGTAGTCCTGCAGATCGTCCGGGTAGTCCAGATAATGATCCAGACAGAAAGTATCATAATACTCGATATAAGAAGCAAGCGTGTCTGTACCGGAAAGGTCATTGAGCAGAGCGTCCGGCTGTGCGGGAATATTCCAGTAATTGTGCAGGAGCGGATAGTAGGACAGCGTCATGGAGGAACCTTTGGCAAGCTGGCCGCGTACGATACTGTCCGTTGTCTGATACGGAACAGACAGATTGTTGATCGTATAATAAGGCAGATACAGACAGTTTGGATTGGCATCGACATTTTCAATCTGCATTTTGCCGTAAATGCCGGCATTTTTAGTTGTATTTGTATAGTGCTGGAGCCTGCGTGCTTCCAGAAAGGCAGTGTATTCTTCGTAGTCGTCCAGATGGTCTCCCAAAGCCCGCTCGAAAATGCGTCTGTCAAAGGAGGGGGCTTCCCAGGAAGAACCGGTATAGGTTTCACCGACATACGCCCGCAGATAAAGTGTCTCATAAGAGAATGGCACAAAGGTGATCGTCAGATCTGTTTCATAATCCGGCCGGATACTGCTGACACCGCCGAGTTTTCCTTCGCTGATACCGCCTGTGGCGCTGTAACGGTCGAAGAAACCGCCGATACCGCTCTGTGTCAGGATCTTGACGGAAGCATCTACGCCGGCGCGCAGCTTGCTGGTGCTTTTCGTACCGGAGGCGGAAAGGAACGGAATACAGAAAAGACCTGCCAGACAGGTAAAGGCAAACAACAGTACAGATAACTGGAAAAACAATCTGCCGCTTGCATGATAGCGGAACGTGAGCCGTTTTCCTTTTTGCTGCTGCGCAAACTCTGTCCACTTTTTATCCCGGTACGGCAGCTTGAAATGCCTGCTCTGTTTTAGGAGAAAGATCATAAAATAAGAAAACAGAAGCAGGACGAAATACGGAAGTGCCGGCATTTTGTCAATGTAGATCCCAAGCTGGAAGATCGGAAATGTCAGAAGAAATACAAAAAACAGATTCATGTATTCGGAAATACAGATATTTAAAAGCACGATCAGAAAAAAGCCGATAAAAATAGCGGCAAAGGTGATCGTCAGGGTACGATCCGCGTAATATTCCTTCGCTTCACGCAGGATAGACAGATCAAAGTAATCACTGTAGGCTTCCTGTAATATTGCCATGAATGCCTGATATCCACTGTTTACCTGATAGCGGTAGGTAAAAATGGAGTAGGAAAAAATAAGAAATATGACCGGATAAAACAGATTGAATATAAACCGGCTGTAGTGCAGAAAAGCAAGCAGCATGGAAAAAAGCAGAAAACAGACAAAAACCGCCACCGGATAGCAGGGAAGCGAAAAACTGGAGATGACTGCGCCGATCGCCCCATAAGAGGCAGCAAAGATCAAAAGTCCCTTCATGGAGCAGACAAATGCACGCCCGGAGCAGGATGTCGCAGGGGCATCCATGGAAAAACCGTATGGATAAGCAGGTTCTGTCTGTTCTTGTTTTTTCTTTTTACGAAATAACATCTTCGACTCCTTTGTCAGTAACGTGTAAAATGCTTCCATGCACCATATCTGCTTTCTGAAGAACAGTAAGTGCAAGATCGTTTTCCGCGTAGGTGGATTCATAGAAACAACTGCGGAAGGCTTCTTCCAGCTGATCTTCGTTTAAAATACAAAACTGCATAAAATCCTGTGCGGCGATCGAATAGTACCAGAAAAAGAACGTAATACCGTCTGCCAGCAGAGATCTGCCCATGGTAAGCGTGTTGGATAAGATCTGTTCCAGCACAGGTTGTGTGGGATCCGGCAGATAAAGCTCCGGCAGTAAAACAAACTGGTGGGAAGAGGTCTGTTCGTTTTCCTTTACCATCAGCTTATGGATCTTGGCACTCAGCTTCCAATGGATCTTCTGCAGACGGTCGCCCGGAATGTATTCCCGGATGTCGGTCACATTGGAAGAAACATTCCCTTTTGCACCGTTTTCTTCAAATTCATCAAATCCCTCTCCAAATGCCGCAGAAGAAAACTGCAGGCTGTCATTTTCCGGTGGAAAGATAAAAAGCTCTTTTTGGAGCGTATCTTCTTTGTGAAAGTTGAAAAAATGGAGATAATCCCAGACCGTGATCTGTGTAAGGCGGATCTGATAACAGGCTGCCCGGTGAAAAGTCAGCGGTATGGAAAAGGTAAAGCTGTCATGTGCATAAACCGGACAATTTACCGCGTATTCTTCCTCATTCGGATAAAATGGAGAGGAGACGGTATAACGGAATATACAGTCCGGCAGTGGCAGGTAAGTCGGATTTTTCAACACGAAAGAAACAGTGATCTCATCACCGCTGTGTCCGAACAGAAGGGAAGTGGTGATCTCCGGCTGTAAATGACGTACTGCATACCGCACAGCCTGGTAAGAAGCCGGTGGCAGCAGAAAGAGCAGCATCAGGAGAAACAGAAAGACCGGTTTCTGATAAAAGGTTGCCAGCAGGACCATGATCAGATATATAAAGAAAAATCCTGCGGCAGAAAGTATTTTACGGAGCATGGCAATTTCCTTTCACATCAGCGGGCAGGGGAAAGCAGCGGGATACGGACACTTTCCAGCACCTTGGACAGTACAGCTTCTGTGGAAAGCCCTGCTGCACGGGCTTTTGTATTCAGGATCACACGATGGCAGCAGACGCTTAAAAAGACTGCGTGGATATCCTCCGGTACGAGATAATCCCGGTCCATGTAAAAGGCATAAGCACGTGCCATTTTTAAAAGTGCGATACTGCCGCGCGGGCTGATGCCCTGCAGAAGATATTCGTGACCGCGTGTCGCTTCGGTGAGTGTGACAATATAGTCGATCAGTTCCGGTGCTGTATATACGGCTTCTGCCTTTTTCTGCATGGCAAGAAGTTCTTCTCCGGTCAGAACAGCCTGTACACTGTCCATATTGCCGGAAGAATGTCCCATGAGGATCTCCGTGGCAGCAGTATGATCCGGATAGCCGAGGGAAAGCCGGATAAAGAAACGGTCAAGCTGCGAATCGGGCAGCTTCTGGGTTCCGGAAGCACCGGTCGGGTTCTGCGTAGCGATGACAAAAAAAGGTGCATCAAGCTTTCTGGTCACACCGTCCACACTGACACTGCCTTCTTCCATGACCTCCAGAAGCGCCGACTGTGTTTTGGGGGAAGTACGGTTGATCTCATCTGCCAGAAAGATATTGGTAAAAATCGCGCCCGGACGATAGATAAATTCGCCGGTCTTGGCATCTAACAAAGAAAAACCAAGAATATCACTCGGCAGTACATCCGGTGTAAACTGCATTCTTTTATAATGAAGCGACATGGCACGGGAGAGGGCAACGGCAAGAGTGGTCTTTCCGACACCGGGAATATCCTCCAGCAGGATATGTCCGCCTGCCAGCATGCAGCACAGGATCTGGTCAATGCAGTCCTCTTTGCCTCGCAGTACCTTTGTGATCTCAGCTTTTACCTGTAATAAGTTTTCGTTCATTGAAATCTCCTGTTATATGATATAATAATCAATAGGTTCCTGTTTCCTATTTTAAAATAGAATGAAAGAAGTTACAATAGGAAAATGGAACGTAAAGTCAAGTTTAGGTGCAAAATAAATAAAAACATTACATGAGCGAGGTTGAATGCGAAAAA
>ERZ808277.584-NODE-584-length-10712-cov-2.764943_pt1 | contig 10712 bp, 10 predicted proteins | sample MGYA00521240_ERZ808277 | MGnify/ENA primary metagenome ERZ808277 (study PRJEB31516, sample SAMN03275599) | gut metagenome | biome: mammalia-associated habitat; material: feces | host: Papio cynocephalus | place: Kenya | collected 2012-07-17 ... | reverse complement strand
ACTTCAAACCACAAATCAGAAGATAGAGAAGATATCCATGACAGAACAGAGAACTTTGAAATAAATTGGGAAAAAGAGGCGGCAAAAGCAAAAGTAAGTGTGGATGAATTTAAAAGAATATATGAAGAATCAGATGGAACAAATTGTAAGGAGAAATTAGAAAGTACGCACGAAGAAATAGAAGAACAATGTACTGGAATAAGCCATGGACGAGAGAGAGAATAATAGAAAAGCTTAATTGTTGAAATACTCAAAAATTATTAAAATAAAATTAATAGTTTTTGAGTATTTTTTGGATTATAAATTTTAATTCATATACCTTGATTTTTATGCATATAGAAATAAAAGCATAAATATAAATAAATGAGGTGGTTGCGAATTGAGCCAAATTAAAAAAATAGTGTTATTGAGTATAATTATTCTTATTATACTTCCATATACAATATTTGCAAATGAAGAAGAGGAAAAGAGTACTATAGAAGAGGTAAATCAAATTATTGTAGAAACAGGTTCTGATATAACAAATGAACCAAAAATTAATTCACGAAGAGCAATAATATACGATAGAGACTCAAAACGAATTTTATATGGTAAATGTGAAAATGAAAGATGTGCAATGGCATCTACTACTAAAATAATGACTGCAATAATAGTGATCGAAAATGGAAATTTGAATGAAACAGTGGAAATATCGAGTAAATCAGCAAACACTGGTGGATCAAGGCTCGGTTTAAAAAAAGGCGATAAAATAAAAAAAATTGATTTATTATATGGACTACTAATGTGTTCAGGAAATGATGCAGCAGTAGCATTAGCAGAAAACATAAGTGGTAGTGTAGAAGAATTTGCTATATTGATGAATAATAAGGCAAAAGAATTGAAATTAATAAATACCAATTTTGTAACACCTCATGGACTAGATCAACCAGAGCACTACACAACAGCTTATGAATTAGCGAAGTTAACAGATTATGCATTAACTAATAAGTTGTTTGCTGATATTGTAAATACAAAAAATTATGTTGTAAATATAAATGACTTTCCAAAAAATATTCATAATACTAATGAATTATTAGGAGTACTAGAAGGAGTAAACGGGGTGAAAACGGGCTTTACCAATGGAGCAGGTAGATGTTTAGTAACATCTGCTAGTAGAAGTAATATGAATATAATTTGCGTTGTATTAGGAGCAGATACTAAAAAAATAAGAACATCAGATAGTGTTAAATTAATAGAATATGCGTATAGAGAGTATGAACTAATAGAATTAAAACAAAAGATAGAAAAAGGGTTCGAAGAATGGAATGAAAATGATAGTAAATATATAAAAATAGAAAAGGGTAAACAAATACCTAAATATAAAATTGCAGAGTTGAAAAATACTAAAATACCAATAAAAAAAAATGAAATAAAAAACTTAGAAGTAGTAGTAAAAAATCTAAAAGAATTAAAAGCACCAATAAAGAAAGAAACGATTATAGGAAATATAAAAATACTGATAAAAAATAAAGAAATATATAGTGTAAATATATTAGTTGAAGATAATGTTGAAAAAACCACTGTATTTGATTATTATAAGCAATTAATTAATAATTATATGAATTTTTTACAAAAAAGTATATGAAAACTAAAAAAAAAATGCTATAATAATATAGAATAAATATAAGGAGGATAGTATGAATCAAATTCTAGTTACTCAAAAGCTGTATATTACGCCAGAATTAAAAAGAAAAAAGAAAATGTATAAGATAGATTTCATAATATCAATTTTCTTAATTATAGTACTATTTTCTTATTATGTATATTGTGAATATGATAAAAACAAAAGCGAACAAGTTTCAAAAGACATATTAGCCGGTATTGATAAAGATGCAAACGCCATAGATGATACTGAGATTAAAGAAGAGGATAATGTATTAGTTGTAGTTCTTGATGACTCAGAACAAAATAAAGAAGTAAATGTTGATGAACTAGTAAAGGAAGCAGAAAGTGAAGAAAATCAAAATGTGGAAATGCATACAGCACCTAGTGGGGATCAATACTATACTGCATCAATTGTAAATATACCAAAATTAAATATCAATTATCCGGTATTAAATAAAACAACAGATGAATTATTAAAAATATCTCCTTGTAAATTCTGGGGACCAGATGCAAACGAAGAAGGAAATTATTGTATAGTTGGGCATAATTATAGAAATAAAAAATTCTTTAGTAAAGTTCCAACTCTAGAAAATGGAGATATTATAGAAATAACAGACCTAACTGGACGAATGATAAAATATTCCGTATATAAGAAATATGTAGTAAATCCAGAAGATGTTTCTTGTACAAGCCAAATTACTAATGGAAGAAAAGAAATAACATTAATAACTTGTACAAACGATAGTAAACAAAGAGTAATAGTAAAGGCAGCTGAATTAAAAAACTAAAAAGATTTTTGCAAAGCAAGAATCTTTTTAGTTTTTTTATGTAAAAAATAAAAAAGTACATTATAATTTAGAATTAACTAATGACAAATAAGAGAAAAAGTAGTAAAATAATTAAGAAGATTATAAAATCAGTGAAAGGGATGAAGTGAAGTATGGAGTATAAATGGACAGATAGAAAAAGAACAATTTTTGGATTACCATTGTCTTTTACAGTATATGCTTTAACTGATGAAAAATTATTAATAAAAACAGGGTTGTTATCAACAAAGCAAGAAGAAGTTAGACTATATAGAATAATAGATTTTACTGTCAAATGTTCTTTATTGCAAAGAATATTCGGGGTTGGAACAATACATTGTTGTTCAGCTGATAGTTCTACACCCGAATTCGATATAATAAGTATAAAAAAACCATATGAAGTAAAAGAATTAATTTCTGACATGGTAGAAAAGGAAAGAGGAAGAAAGCAAGTTTCTACAAGAGAATTTTTTGATATAATGTAAGAATAAACTTATAAATAAATTCAATTATATTTATTTATAAGTTTATTTTTTTGGTAAAATTTTAAAAAAATGGTTAATTTTTCAAAAAAAAATTAAAAAAACACTTGCAAATTAAGAGTTTATATATTACAATTAAATAAAAGTGGAACAAAGTGGTACAAAGTGGCAAAAAAGAATTGAGGTGAAGTGATATGTTTATTGGAGAATATGAACATTCTGTAGACAATAAAGGAAGAATCACTATGCCAGCTAAATTAAAAACAGAAATAGGAGAGAAGTTTGTTATAACTAAAGGTCTTGATGGATGCTTATTTGTGTATTCTCAAGAAGAATGGGTAAACTTCGAAGAAAAACTAAAAACACTTCCACTTACAAATAAAAATGCAAGAGACTTTGTTAGATTTTTTCTATCAGGTGCAATTGAATGTGAATTAGATAAACAAGGCAGATTTTTAATAACAAGTAACCTACGAGAATATGCAACATTGGAAAAAGATATAGTAATTATAGGAGTAGGGACGCGATTAGAAATTTGGAATAGGGAAAAATGGAAAAAATATAGTAGTGATGAAAATATTTCAGCAGATGAGATTGCGGAAAATATGACAATATTAGGTATATAACTTTAAAAAAAAGTTTATATAAAATACAAAAGAAAAACGTACAAAAGATAAATTTAAAATTCTATTATGCATATGACAAAAAAGTCTAAATACATAAGAAATTTTAAATAGCAAATGAAAAAACAAATAAATTACAAAAGGTAACTATAAAATTATAAGATACATAAGATAAAACTTAGGTAGCTATTTATTAGTTTACCTAAGTAAGAAAAATAAAAAATATAATATTCAAAAGAATTTTATATATTACAAAAGAAAAGAGTACAAAAGACAAATTAATATTGAGTAAAGAAACACAAAAGAAAAATTTAATAAAATTGCAGTTGTCAGTTTATTATTTCATAATAGGAAAGTTTTCTTTCCTATTATGAAATAATACTATAATTGCTTATAATTTTGAAGGATTCTTCTTATTGGAAAACTTAAAATTAATCTATAGTGTCAACTGCTACAAATATAATGTCTAAATTGAAAGGTGTAGAATTTTGGAGTTTAAGCATGAACCTGTTTTATTGAAAGAATGTATAACAGGATTAAATATAAAAAAACATGGAATATATGTAGATGGTACATTAGGCGGAGCAGGGCATAGTAAGGTTATTTTGCAAAATTTAGCCGAAGATGGTCTGCTTATTGGCATTGATAGAGATAAAGAAGCATTACAAGCATCAAAAGAAAATCTAAAAATGTATAACAATGTAAAATATATTCATGGCAATCATGATGATATAGTAGAAATACTAGAAAAATTAGGCATAGATAAAGTAGATGGGATTTTATTAGATTTAGGAGTGTCTTCATATCAATTAGATGAAAAACAACGTGGATTTAGCTATATTGGAGAAAATAAATTAGACATGAGAATGGATAAAACTCAGGAATTCTCAGCATTAGAACTTATTAATGAATATTCAGAAGAAAAATTAGCTAAAATTATATATGATTACTCAGAAGAAAAATTTGCTAAAAAAATTGCAAAAAATATATGTATAGAAAGAAAAAAGCAGAAAATAGAAACAACTGGTGAGTTAGTTTCTATAATAGAAAAATCGATTCCTGGGTTTGCTAAAAAAGATGGGCATCCGGCTAAAAGAACATTTCAAGCAATAAGAATAGAAGTGAATAATGAAATAGAGCCATTGTATGAATCAGTAATAAATTCTATAAAATGTTTGAAACCAGGGGGAAGGTTAGCTATAATAACATTCCATTCATTAGAAGATAGAGCAGTGAAAAATGCGTATATTGATGCATGTGGAAAATGTACATGTCCTAGTGATTTACCATATTGTATATGCAATAAGGAAGTATTAGGAAAAATAATAAATAGAAAACCAATTGTTGCAACTGATGAAGAGACACAAAGAAATTCTAGAGCCAAAAGTGCTAAACTTAGAATTTTTGAGAGAATCTAAAGATTAAGGAGGTGAACTTCTGTGGGCAGATATGAATACGAGACAAGCCCAAGAAAATTAGAACCCGATTATGTTCCACCTAAAAAGAAGAAAAAAAATCAAAATATAAAAAATGTTCAAGAAAAAGAAAAATTAAAAAAACTTGAAACAAAAAAACATGCTAAATTAATAATATATATTGGAATAGGTTTTTTGACTTTGTTTACAATAAGTTATAGGAATACAGTAATAAATGAAAATTTTGCTGAACTAAAAAATTTAAAAACAGATTTGGCAGTTATTGAAAAAGAAAATGAGCAATTAAAAGTAAATATAGAAAATAGTTTAAATTATAATAATATAGAAAAAATGGCAAAAGAAAAGTTGGGCATGCAAAAAGTAAACAATAATCAAACAGTATATGTTAATCTTCCAAGGCAAGATTATATAGAACCTGCAGCAGAAGAAGTTATCATTGATAGTAACAAAAGTTTAATGGAAAAGGTTTATAAATTCTTAAAAGAAGGAGTTACAAGATAAAAAAGTTATACATATAAGATATATGTGTAGCTTTTTTGTATTATAAAGCTAAATTTGTTCTGATTGTTTTACAATTGTGTATATATTTGGAAAACATTCTTTTTATTTATAAATTGTAAAATATACATAGAGTTATATATTTTTTTATAACAAATATACTTATATTAATAAAAATAGAAATAACAGATAATTTCTATTTTAATTTTTTTGTGGGGTATGAGATATGTATAGAAGTAATATAAGTATAAAGAAAAGAATGAGAAATATGTTGTTAATAATAATTATCATTTTTTTGTTATTAATAATTAGAATTGCGTATTTGCAATTAATAGAAGGAAGCAAATTAAAAGAAATGGCAAATGAACAGCAGTCTATAGATAGAAATATAAATCCTAAAAGAGGAACTATTTATGATGCAACAGGAAAAAATGTATTAGCAATTAGCAGTACAGTAGAAAGTGTAACTGTTAATCCTGTGAATATAAAAAAAGAAAATAAAGAAAAAGTTGCTCGAAAATTATCTGAGTTGTTTGATTTGAGTTATGAAAAAGTACTAAAAAAGGTTAATAAAAGAAGCTCAATAGAAACAATTGTAAAAAAAGTAGAGAAAGATAAAACTGATGAATTAAGAAAATGGATGCAAGAAAATAGCATAATTAGTGGGATAAATATAGATGAGGATACTAAAAGATATTATCAATATAATAATTTAGCATCACATGTAATTGGCTTTTGTGGTGGAGATAATCAAGGTTTAGATGGTATAGAGGCAAAATATGAAGAAATATTAAAAGGAACACCAGGAAAAATAGTGAGACCAACTGATGCAAAAGGAGGAGAGATAAGTAAAGAAGGTGAAAATTATATACCAGCTATTAATGGAAAAGATTTAGTTATATCAATTGATATGACAATTCAATCTATTGTGGAAAAATATTTGAAACAGGCATGTATAGATAATGTGTGTACTGATGGTGGAAATATTATAGCAATGAATCCAAAAACTGGTGATATCTTAGCAATGGCAACATATCCTAACTACAATTTAAATAATCCATATGAAATAAATATAGAAGAATTAAAACAAAATTGGAATAAAATGCAACAATCAGAAAAAACAAAAAATTTACAACAGATGTGGCGAAACAAAGCAATAGCAGATACATATGAACCAGGATCAACATTTAAACTAATAACATCATCAGCAGCATTGGAAGAAGGAATAACACAAACTGATAAAGAAGGTGAGTTTTGCTGTTCTGGTGGAATAGAAATAGCGGGAGTAAGGATAAAATGCTGGAGATATTATAGACCACATGGGAGTGAAAGTTTAAGAGAAGCTTTAATGAATTCATGTAATCCAGTATTTATAGGGTTGGGACAAAAAATAGGAGTAGAGAAATATTATAGCTATCTTAAAAAATTTGGATATTTGGAAAAGACAGGAATAGACTTGCCTGGAGAAGCAAAAGGAATATTTTTGGCGGAAAATAAGGTTGGACCAGTAGAATTAGCAACAATTAGTTTTGGTCAGAGATTCGAGGTTACACCATTGCAAATGGTAACAGCAGTTTCAAGCATAGCAAATGGTGGAACAAGGATAAAGCCAAGAATAGTAAAAGAAACTATAGATTCAGAAACAGGAGAAAAACAAGAAGTAGCTATAAAGTCAGGTGAAAGAATAATATCAGAAGAAACCTCAAAAAATGTTCTTAGTATGATGCAATCAGTTGTAGATGAAGGAACAGGAAAAAATGCTCGAGTTAATGGATTTACTGTAGGAGGAAAAACAGGCACTTCAGAAGATGGGGTAAATACAAACAAGTATGTAACTTCGTTTATAGGGGTTGCACCAGTAAGCAATCCAGAAGTGGTAGTATTAATAACATTATATAATCCAACAGGAGAGGGAGGACACCAAGGAGGTGTGTGGTTAATTTAAATACTAAAAAAATAAAATGAAAAACTCAGGAAACTAGGCGTTGGTAAACACTAGTTACTTGAGTTTTTTGTAATAAATTAGAAAAATTATAATAAAATTTACAAATGGTAGTATATAAAAATAAAAAACGAATGGATGTAAAATAATGAAAAATAAACTAAAAAACAATTTATATAAAAATAAAGATTTATATTGTCAAATGAATGTGGATAATGTGAACATTATTATGAAATATTCAGAAACAAACAAAAAATTTAGTGAATGCATGCTTGAAATTTTAAAACAAAAAATGGAAAAGAAACTATAGTTGAAAAGAGTTGATAAAATTAATGGCAAGAAAGTCAAAATATAGTATTGGTGAAAGTAAAAAGATGTGGCAAGTCGCGCTATACATAAGAATTTCACAAGAGGATAAAAATAACGGAGAAGAAAAAAAAGAAAGCAATAGTATTACGAGCCAAAAAAATTTGCTACGTGAATTTGTTGATGAACATGAAGACTTAAACATATATGAAACATATATAGATGATGGATATACAGGAACAGATTTCAATAGACCAGGATTTCAAAGATTATTAGAAGATATGAAAAACGAAAATATAAATTGTATTTTAGTAAAAGATTTATCAAGACTTGGAAGAAATTATATAGAAGTGGGAAACTATATTGAACAAATATTTCCAATATTTAATATAAGGTTTATTGCCATAAATGATGGAATAGATAGTGTTAAGAGACCAACTAGTATGAATACAATATTAGTTCCATTTAAAAATCTAATAAATGATGAATATTGTAGAGATACATCATTAAAGATAAGAACAGCATTAAATGGAAGAAAAAGAAAGCGGAGAATTTATAGGAGCGTTTTCACCATATGGATATATAAAGAATCCAAGGGATAATCATAAATTAATTGTGGACAAAGAATCAGCTGAAATTGTTAAAAAAATATTTGATTGGAAAGTGAACGAAGGTTTAGGAAACTTAAGCATTTGCTATAGATTGAATGATATGGGAATTTTAAATCCAACAGGATATAAAAAGAAAAAGTTAAACCAAAATTATAATAATGCTAAAGTAGTAAAAGAAGATTATTCGTGGTGCCCATCTACAGTTAGAAACATTTTGAAAAATGATGTTTATATAGGAAATATTACGCAAGGTAAAAGAAAAGTTAAAAGTTATAAAATACACAAAGTCGAGCAGGTACCGGAAAAAGAGTGGATTACAGTAGAAAATATGCATGAGGCTATTATTGACAAGAAAATATTTGAAAAAGCACAAAAATTAAGAAAAGTTGATACAAGAATACAGAAAAGCGGAAAAATAAGCTGTTGGTCAGGTATATTAAAATGTGCAGATTGCGGAAGAGCAATGCATAAGAAATATTGCAAAAATAAAAGTGGAAAAATATATGAATATTATGTATGTGGAACATACAGAAAAAAATCAAATAAATTGTGCACAAAACATACTATAAAAGCTGAAGAATTAGAAAATGCTGTATTGCATGCAATAAATTTACATATAAAAGTTTTGCTAAATGTGAAAGACATGATAAAACAAATTGAAGAATTTAGAAGAGAAAGAGTAATAGATGAAAATATAGAAAGAGCCAAAGAGAAAAAGAAAAACGAACTAAATAAAGTAAGAAATCTAAAAAAAGGATTATATGAAGATTGGAAAGATGGATATATAACAAAAGGAGAATATTTGGAATATAGAGAAAGGTATAAAAAAGATATAAAGAAGCTAGAGAATACAATTAACAATTTAAATAGGCAAAAAGAAAGCGAAGAAGAGAAAATAAAAGAAAACAATAAATGGATTGAAAAATTCAAATTACAAAAAAGAATAAAGCAATTAGATAGAAATATAATAGTGGAATTAATTGAATGCATAGAAGTGCATGAAGAAAAAAAAATAGACATTCATTTTAAATTTAAGAATGAATTAATCTAATATAATGATTATTTGTGAAAAAATAAAGAAATAGATAAATCTGTTTATCCGTAAGGAAAAGCAGATTTTTAAAAATAATATTACAAAAAAATATTGAAAAAGAAATACAATTGTAACAAAGTTTGATAAAGCTAGTTCCGTACACGTTTTGAGGCTGCAAACATAAATATGGGAAAAGGGCATATTTACAAGTATATATATATAATAATATATTATTCTTATATAAGTAGGTAAAAGAAAGGGGCTTTACCAAATGAACCATAAAAATAGTAAAGGAAAAAAGAAAATATTTGGAGCTGTGTTCGCAATAGGAATGAGTATAGTAACAATTTCAACAGCAGGTAAATATTATAGATATTACCACAGACCATATACTATTGAAAACGGATATACATATAAAACATCATATTTTATGACTGCATCAGAATTAAAATCACAAGTAGGTGATGATAACTTAAAAATAACAAAAAAAGATGGCACAGTTTTAAATGATAATGACGTTCTTGCAACTGGATATCAATATTCTAAAGATGGAAATACTTATACAATAGTAATAAGAGGAGATATCAACGGAGACGGTATAATTGATGAAAGAGACTTTGGAAAAATAAAAGAGCATATGGTTCACAAGGTAACTTTGCAAGATGAGTTTGAAGATGCAGCAGATATAAATTTGGATGAGAAAGTTGATATACGAGATGTATTGTTGTTAAAAAGATTGAAAGCAAGAGCGGTAACAGAAATAGAGTTGGATAGAACAAGCTGTGAGGTAAAAGTAGGAAAAGATATAACAATCAAAGCAACAATAAAACCAGAAGATGCTTTAGATAAAGATGTAATATGGGAAACAAGTGATGAAAGTATAGCAATAGTTGATTCAAATGGTAAAGTAACAGGAAAAAAAGCTGGACAAGCTACAATAAAAGTAAAAACAAAAGATGGAACATGTGGTGCATCTTGCCAAGTAAATGTAGTAGCAAAAGAATTAAGCAAAATAGAAATAGTAAATATGCCAAGTAAAACAACATATATTCAAAATTACGAAACATTAGATGTAACAGGAGGAAAGATAAAGCTAACATACAATGATGAAACAACAGAAGAAATAGACATGACAGCAGAAATGATAAGTGGATTTGATAATACAGAGGTAGGAGAAAAGACAGTAACAGTAACATACAAAGGAAAAACAGTAACATTTAAAGTAAATGTAGTAGCAAAAGAATTAAGCAAAATAGAAATAGTAAGTACACCAAACAAAACAACATATATTCAAAATTACGAAACATTAGATGTAACAGGAGGAAAGATAA
>ERZ808277.579-NODE-579-length-10779-cov-2.228460_pt1 | contig 10779 bp, 21 predicted proteins | sample MGYA00521240_ERZ808277 | MGnify/ENA primary metagenome ERZ808277 (study PRJEB31516, sample SAMN03275599) | gut metagenome | biome: mammalia-associated habitat; material: feces | host: Papio cynocephalus | place: Kenya | collected 2012-07-17 ... | reverse complement strand
CCACTGTAATAGCTCCGAACACGAGTGCCGTCTTCCATACTGAAACGCTCTGTGTAGTCATGGAAATAGTTCTTCAACTCTTCTTTGAATGCTCGCTGGCTGAGGGGATACGCGACCTTTGCTTCCTCATTATAGGTCTTATACATCTCCCAGGCAGCCTTGAGCGAAGTGCCGTCTTCGCGCTTGAAGACAGGGTAGGAATCAACGATGTAGTTGTAGAAGTCATTGGAGGCTCCCAACATGGCAATCGGAATATAACCGTCGTAGTAAGCGGGATCTTCCAGATAGACCTCTTGACAGTGGTAAGCAATCGGGCCAAGCTCAAACGGGATATGCTTCATGATGGTCTTATACTCATTCGGCTCGACCTTATCTCCCGTAGGAGAAACATCAATCAAGCGTCGAATCAGACCGGATTTGGCGTCCGTAATACGAACCGGCTTGTTCGTACCCATAAAGAGAAAAGCCTTAAAGCGGTTGGCGTAAGTCGATTTGAACTTTTCGTTCACCGTCATCAGCTCGTGCGAGACAAGGCTGTTGAGCCTCGTGTTGTCCTCGATACGGGACAGGTCACCATCATGCTGAATAGCAACCAGTGGGTTCGTCTTGAACGCCTCCAGCGCAAATGCGTTACTCGAAGAACCGAGAGCCTTGGCATCGAATACCGAGTAGTAACCCTCGAAGAGCTGCTGAATGATGTTGAGCACTGTGGATTTACCAGTACCAGCAGCGCCATAAAGCACCATGAACTTTTGTAGCCTTTTGGAGTCACCCGACACGACCGAACCAATAGCCCATTCGATCTTGTGCCGTTCGGCAGGAGAGTACAGAACGCTCATGAGCTTGTCATAAGAGTTCGCCTCGCCCTGCTCAAGCGGATAGTTTAGCATCTTGCTGGCGTAGTCCTTCTTTCCCGTTTTGCTGTTTGAAAATATCAGTTTCTCGTCGAGCATGTGGAACTGGTCCTTCATCTGCTTCTGGCAGTATTTATGCCAGGTGTCGATCATTCCGGTTTCCGCATCCCACATGTGCATGACTCGATAATTGTCATCAAAACGCTTACAGTTTTCCTCGGCGTATCGGTCCAGTTCGCGGTCGATCAGGTCAACCGCATCCTGTTCATCAGTCGACCACAATCCCCGTTCCTCAATCCAGATAGCGTAGAAATCGCCGCCTCTAATCATGAGGTCGCTGCTTTTCTTGATGATAAACTTGGGATAGATCTCGATGATACCACGCTTGCCACTGCGCGTTGCAATCACCAAGAAGTCTAACATTGATTACTCTCCTTCGCCGCGCTCCAACTTCTTTACTCGAACAGAGAGCTGATAGACCTGCTCTTCCAGCTTCCTGCGCTCCACCTCGGTCGCCGCGGCAAGGATCATCGCCCCTACCGCAAGCAACTTGAACATCTTCGTGCTGCGAGCCTGCCGCTGCATCTGCTTGCAGAAATTCTTAGACGGCATGACCGTCACGAAAATATCATGCGTGATCGTATTCATGTTAAACTCCCTTCTCTGATGATCTCGTTGAGATAGCAGTTCATCTGATACCAGATTTCCATAGACCGCATATCAAACCGAGGATTACGGATTGTGAACAGACCGCCCTTACCATCCGGTGCATAGTCGTGATCCATGAAACGGTCGAGGATCTCATCGACTCGAACAGGATCAAACCGAGCATCACTCATGGAACCAAGACCCAGGCTGACAAGCATATTCCAGAACCATTGTCCGGTGCGGTTTCCAATGTCAGGGTCTTCCATGATGTGCTCTTCACAGCGAATGGCAAGTGCGATCATCATTTCAAGGATGCTGCAAGGCCGAATATCAAGGCAGTTGGCAATTACAGCATCACGATAGCCTTGCTCGCGACCGAACCGATACCTAAGCTCGATGCCATCCTCGGCCCGGTTGCCGTCCATCGGGATCGTGTACGCAAACTCCGTGTCGTGGAGCTTGTAGAACAATCGCCGGTAGGACTTGTTAGAATATCGGTCGTCGACCACGAGCCGGTACATCCACTCGAAATATGGATCGTTAAGCTCGTTCTTGGTCAAGGTCAGACCTCCTCGTCATTATTCGGAGGAAAGTTTTTCTTCTTAAAGTCGCTGAAATCACGCAGATCCTTGAGAATCTCGTAATCGCAGCGCTTTGCGTCACTTCTGACAAACACCGAGTCATCCTCGTATTCACCGAAGTGGCTCAGACCATCGCCGATGATTTCCTCCACATCATCAACGACTTCACCGCACTCGTCGGCCAGCACGCCGTCAGCAAAGTAGGTCAGGCTGACTTTCGTATAGTCTTCAAGCTCTCCGAATTCATCGGGAGAGATGACATACGGAACTTCGCCGGGCGTGCCGGAGGGCTTCTCGTCGATCGTTCTGGAGTAGTCCTTATAGCCGGCCTCCTGCAAACGCTGAGTGTACTCGGTGATACTGCCCTTATCCATGTTCTTGGCGGCATTTGCAACCGAGACAGTTTTTTCTTCTGCCGTCGGTTTCTCCCGCTTGGCGTATGCCGCTTTGACAGAGGCAATCTCTTCCTCGGCGAGTTTGGCGTACTTATCCTTCAGATAGTACCAGGCGCCTACTGCGCCGATAGTAAGACCTGCCACAAAGGCAAAGCCGGTAGATGCTTTACTCATCTTCGTCCTCCTCATCGTCTCGAATGCTCATGACGGTCATAGCCAGACCGCCAAAGAGTAAAGCGCCACTCAACAGCAATCCGCCGGTGATGTGACGCTTACGCTTCGTATCAAGAACATAGTCGAGCATGGAAATGAAATTAGCAATTCCCTCCATGTCGGTCACTCCTTGTAGCTGAGGACTGCTGCTCCGCCCACCAAGCAGAGGCCGGACACAGTCGCCAGAGTGTAAGAGAGCAGGGAAAGCATGATTTTCTTCATAATTGTTCCTCCTTTTAATCATAGCTTGAGAAGTAATGGTTGCCGACCTGGAACATAGGAACTCCATAGTCGCTGTAATGACCCGCATTGAAGAATACGACATCGTAATCAGTGCGATTTTCAAGTTCTTCCTCAACGAGCTTTACCAGCTCGTCCATAACATAGCAGCGGGCGATACGGTCACCGTACATACCGGCGTACTGGTTCTTCTGCCAGATGACCTCAGAGATCGTATCCGGGAAATGCGGATCGTCAACACGATTGAGAACGCTGTCGATGACCAGTCGCTGGCCCTGCTCGCATTCACCCTCGGCTTCCGCCATAGCGCAGAGAGCAAGAAGCTCGATTTCCTCCCTCGTAGCCAAAGGCTCCGGTTCTGGAGTGGGTTCAGGCTCGTCCTCCGGTAAAATATCAGTGGATGGAGCAGGTGTCTCGACGATCAGAGAGAGAGGTTCCGTCTGAATCATAGGCTGTTCCGGAGCCGTTTTGGTCATCGTTGCGTTTATCACAAAGTTGCAGGATATGAAAATCGCCCCGACGAAGATAAGAAGGCAAATAAGCAATTTTTTCATCGGCTTGTCCTCATGCAAGGCACTCATTCTGGTGGTCGACGATCTTAGAAGTGATGTCGCCGACAACATTGAAGTCCAGAATGAACGCACGCTTGTACTCGTCCGAATCAGCATCGTGACGACGGATCTCGAAGTCAACAAAGTTGTCGCCATAAGGCTTCTTGTCGTCATAGATCCAGCCGACAACGGCGCCGGCCTTGGTGCGCTTGAAGCCGAGCATATCGTAAACTTCGTTCAGGAAGAGATGACCCTGGGACTTGAGCATATCGTTTGCCTGGGCCTGACGAGCACGCATATAGAAGAGGTTCATTTCAGGGTCCTGCTTCCAGTCGGGATGCGTGTCGTCGAAGACCTTGGCATAGGGACCGTAGTTGGAACTATCCCAGTTCTCATCAGCGACATTGACATTCTGCTTGACTTTCTTTTCCTTGCCCTTGTCGTCCGTGACGGTCTCTTCGATCTCCTGCGCCTTGATGTTGTAGCGCAGCTCTTTTTCGACCTGCTCGCCGAAACGCTCCAGTACACGGTCACGATAATCCTTGAAGGACTTATCGACAGCAGCGTAGGCAGCCGCCAGAGCGACATTGCGCTTCTTCATGATGTTGTGGCTTGCGAGAATGCTGGCGACAGAAGCAGCACCGAGCATAACCGCGGGGGCATACAGCTTGGCGAACTTCACGCCGGTCTGAACATAGGCGATAGCGAGATCCTTCTTGTGATCCTCTTCAGAGTAGGGCTCACCAGCTTTGGTGACGCCGTTTTCCTTGGCTTCGCGAATATCAGTGAGAGAGTTCTTAGACTCTTCGACGATGGCACCTGCCTTGGTGGTAGCCTTGCAGGCCAGAACGGCGCTTGCAACAGCACCGATGATACCGGCCGCGACAAGAATTTCGGGGCTCTTCTTCTGAAACTCAAAGCCGACCTTGGAGAAGGTACGCTTTGCGGAAATCATGATTTCATTAGCTTTCATGGTAATAAATCCTTTCTTAATTGTAATTTTCAGCTCAGTTTTCGAGCTCTTTCATGTATTCGTAATACTCGGCCTCAGTCGGGAACAGCATCCATGTCCCGTTGACGAAGCCTCTGTACCCGCTTGAGACAAAATATCCGTACATGACTGCACCTCTTCTTAGGTGATTTGGATTGCTCTGGGAAGCTGCAAGATGTAGCCGTCCCTCGTGCGAGCGACTCTGGCGCTCTGAATATCAGTCCAGCCGTACTTATCAGCCATGTAATTCTGACAAGTAAGTCCGGCCAGATCATAGAGATCCAGCACACTTGCCATGCCATAGTTGGCGATAGCCGACTCCAACTGGTCGAGGACGAGGTCTGCATCTCCGCGGTTGTCGAAGATGATGTCGTCAAATTCAAATCCCGAAACGGGTCTCGGTCGCTGATTGTAGTTCCTTCGGTCATCTCTGCGAGGATCGTCATAGTACCGCTGATACGATACCTTGGAGCCATTGTTTTTCCTGGTTCCGATGCGACCGGCTTCGCCGAAGAGAACGATGCTGACGACATCAGCGATGGCATTCTTCAGACCGGGAATAACAACATCCGTGATAATGAAGGTCTTAACATCGCCGATCTCATCCGGCATGAAGACACCGGCAAATTTCTTGACCTCGCTCTGTTTGCGGGTCTTCGCAGTACCGTTGACGACTTTCTCCACCCGTTTGGAGGGAGGGCTTGTGTTTTCTCTCGCGCTATGCGAGTTATCGGGGTATTCAGGCATTAGTGCACCTCCAAAATTTGATAAAAAGAAAAAGGGAAAGCGCCCTGTTATTGGCACTCTCCCTTGTAGAACTCCGCAATTTACTTTTCTTAGTTTTCCTCGGAATCCTCGTCTGCCGAGTCGATTTCGGCCTTGTTGGTCTTCGCGGCCTCAGCCAGCTTCTTCGCAGCGACCTTCTCTTCGATGATCACCCGCAGCTTCTTCGCTCCGCCGATTACGGCGTAAGCAATGAAACCTCCGATGACACCGGCGAGCAGGGCACCAGCGTTAGAGCTGTCCTGAGTCTCGTCGACTTCCGTAGCTTCGATTTCCTCGATCTCGTTCATTCTCTTGTCTTCCATAGTAAAATTCTCCTTTTCAAAAGTAATTTTTTGTCGATTGGTTCTCCATAATAGAAGATGCAAAATCTGCGCTTACCAAAGGTAAATGGGCGGGTGGTTATGGCCGACGACAAGGCATGGCGTTCCATCATCAGCCAACTGCGTGCTGAAATCGAGATCTATGTAACCTTTTCCGTTGTCAATGTCCCATCCAAGATGCTCTCCGACTTCTGCCTCGCTCAAACCGATCTCATCGTAAAAATCGTTCAGTGAAACGCGCATTTCATCACGCATCCGCTTGTTCAGCTCGTTCATAGCCCGCATCAGGCGGTCGCGATCGGACTTGAAATATCGGTTTGTAAGGGGATCGAAGCAGAGAATATCTCCGCCGCCGGTAATGATGACCTCGCGTTCACCGAGAGGGTGTTTTGTGAGTGTTCCTTTGGCGACTGCATCACGGATCGCCTGCTCTTTTTTCTCGCCGACGACCTCAACAGCTTTCTCTTTGTACTCCTTGAGAGCCGTCTCAGAGATGGAATAAGCGGTTGCAAGAGCGGTATTGCGGCGAAGATTTACAGAGCTTGCCCCTACAAGGCAGGCCGTAGACAATACGCCCGTAACAGCGGCAGGAACATAGCACTTCCATGTGGTGGCGACGATCTCCTTGTTGTTCAGACGCCGGTTCTCCTTAATCTCTCTGGCGTCGATGAGCTGCAAAGCCTTGGGGGTTGCCCGAACGGCAGAGATGGTGGTTGCGATCATTCCGGCAATTCCGATGCCGGTGAGAATCTCAGGGCTGTGCTTTTTCATTGACTTTTGGGCACTTTTCAGCGCCTCGATAATGGTTTGTTTGGTCATTTGAGTTCTCCTCTCTAAATAGTGTCAAGCATTCATCGGCGAAATCAGCGGCAATCGAAAATATCAGTCCTTCGTCCGTACCATCTGCGATGGATGAGAAGATCATCATTTTCATGGTAAACTCCTCGATCACATCTTCCGGATCTTTCATAGGATGATCCATGATTGCCTCGATCAGCTCCCATGCCGCCCATCTCGAAAAGCAGCACTCTTCAAAGTGATGGCGCGGCCAAAAGATGTCGGGTTCGTCTGATTCATTGAGATAGTCGAGAAGTGCTTGTACGGCCATATCAGTTGTCATGAGTTCACCTCGAAAAAAGAGAAGAGCCCTGTTTAGGACTCTTCCTCTTCGTTTCTGGCAGCAAGTGCTTCGTTGACCTTCTCCTCAATAATCGCTTCCTGCTCCTTGTTGTCGGCCCAGCCGGATAATAATGTTCCGATTCCGCCAAGGACGACTCCCGCAAGGGACAGCAGCTTAAAAATGTTTCTCTGGTTCATAAAGCATGACCTCCTTTCCATAATAGGCGATGTAGTTTTTGCGGGAAATCAATAATCCCACGCAGATTCTGGTTGAGGACCGAACTCGGCATCGACGACATAGCACGGAACCTCTCCGTTCAGCCCGTCGTCAACCATGGCCTTCGAGTTATCGAAGTCAATCCAATACATGCTGTCAGACAGCAACCAGCCAACAATATCACCCTCTTCGACATGGCTTATTCCGAGGAAGTCATAGAAATCGTTCAGCGTCACGAATGCGCCGAGAACCATATTTCTGTTGATGTGATACTCCGCTTGCAGGACTTGGCTGATGGTCGCCTGAAAATATCTTTTGGAGAAGCTGTCATAAAAGAGCCGTTGTTCCTCGTTGGCATCTTCAAACTCCAAAGATGAGCAGGAGAAGCCTCCGGTAGCCGTAATAGGCGGCATACTGCTTTTCTCCGATGCGATGGACTCCAAGATCTTCTTGTGAGCGTCTTCGCCGTACAGTTCCTTCAATTTCCGCTTGTAGTCGGAATAAGAACGGTTCACGAACGCATAGGCGCTGGCAAGAGATGCCTGCTGTTTCTTATTGAGGGTGTTCGCCCCAAAGATGCACATAATCGTAGCAACGCCTGTGGCCGCAGCCGGTATGTAGCATTTCCAGCAGGATTTGACAGCTTCGAGCTTAGTCGCAGCATACGGGTCGCCATCGTGATTTCTCCTGCTGTCGGCCTTGATAAGGCTATCCGCATTCGGAGTTGCCTTGACAGCCAGAGCCGCGGTTGCCACAACGCCAACAGCTCCGATGCATGTCAGGATGGTGGGAGATGCTTTCTTCAAGCTCCTCCCGATCTTAGGATCAAGTTTCATCTGAATTCTCCTTTTCCATTACAATAAAAGTTCCATATTCGTCAAAATCCGGATCTCCAAGCGTCTCGCCTTCGAGAAGTGCATAAACCTCTTTCTTTGTCAGAACAAACTCCTGATTGCCGAAGATAGACATACATCGTTTCTTGTCAGTATTGTTTTTGATTATCAGCATCTGAATTCTCCTTTCATTTCATCGCATTTAAGAGATCTAAAATATCAGCAGCGACCGAACTGGCAGTTTGAAAGATCTCATGCATTTCCTGGTTCTCTCCTGAGTGATTTGAATAACGAGCCATCTTCATGGCGAACTCGTTTGTGAATCTGATAAATTCGTCAACCGATCCATCGGAGCGATGACGGAGCCGCTTGCGAATGTAGTTCTCAAGCTCTCTGATCGCCCACTGTTTTGTGCTTGCCTCCTTGAACTCTTTTTTCCACTTCCAGAGAAGCGGAGGCGACCATGCATCCATGGTGTACATGTCGCACAAGATCAGTTCAAATTGCTCGATGTTCATGCTTTCTCCTTTCATCCAAAATAAAAAGTAAAGAAGCAGTATCGGACTCGAACCGATCACCTCTTCACGGGTTTGTGAAGCGCTCTACCAATGAGCTAACTGTTTCTCCATAATATGAGTTGCAAAATCTGCGGAAAAAGAAAAGAGCCGCACAAAACGGCTCAATTCCTCAGATTCCAATAGTCTTCAATAGTTTGTTAAGTTCTTTCGTGAGGTCCGCATCCAAATCCAGATGGACATGAGTCTTGTCATCAATGACGGTCGTCCGGAACTCATTGAGCTGAATATCTACTTCACAGCCCAATTTTGCCCGAAGCACCTTCTTTGCGATCCTCGATACAAGTCCTGTCATGAATTTCGATTGAATCTTCATCTCATCCATACTCCTAACCCCTTTCATAGGTATTGGTATCCATAATAGGGGCTGCTGGATTGGCGCTAAATATCACGACGGTCGAAAACCGTCTCCCAGCGTTGCTTTTGTAATGGTTTCATTTTCAGCGCCCACATGATTTGTCGAATCGTTACGGTGGGCCACAGACCGTCCGTACAAGTTCCGGCTCGCTCATCAAAGAATTCCTTGAATTTCGGGTGAACATAGAGGGCATCGGTCAGCCATGCGTCCACCTCTGTCCAGAACGTGGACTTAGTTTCAGCGTCATACCGCTGCTGGATCACAGCAAGGCCTTTATCTCCGATTTCAAACAGAGTGCAGCTATCGTAAACCGGGTGGTCGCAAATATAACGCTTTCCGTACATCGACAGATAAATCGTGGGTTTTTCATAGTGGTATCGCATCTTTATCTCCAAAACAAAAAGAGGAAAGCCCCTGTTACAAGACTTTCCTCCGTTGATAATGCTTTAGTCGTCAAACATTTTGCATGACGCTTTGCAGTAAGGGTAGGGACCACCACAAGCTTTACAGCCTGCGGGTGGCATGTCATTCCTGAAGATCAGATACTCGTCGCCTCTTTCATCGAGTCCGAGTTCCATTTCGTCTGCGCTCTCGTACTCATAATCCAATTCCTCAATCTCCCATCCACAGGACGGGCAGGCATAAATATCGCATCCGCCTTCGGGATCTTCTCTCCGATCCATCACCGCTCCGCATTTGTTGCAGATGGCGTATCCCTTATTCAGGTAGTCCATCAATTCACTACCTGCCGGTTTAATAACCTTTCTACCTTTTCTGCGCACTTTCATTACCTCCTGTTAATCTGGAAGTAGCTGCTATTATACAGTACCTCCGGTATTAAGTCGAGAGATATAAAGAGCTCTTCGGTATCTCCTTTCCATAAAGCGCCCTGCAAAATCTACGAAAAAAGCGAAGAGAGCGTGTTTTTCACACGACTCTCAACGCCTGTTGGCTCAACTCTTTCGAGTAGGCTTGAAGCGATTGAACAGATTCTTGAATGTCTGGGATGTAAATGTCCCCGTTTCCTCAAATCTCAGTCCTCTCTTCATCCAAACGCCATAGAACATCAGCGGCAACACCAGTTCCGCCGCAGCAATACCGACCTTCACATACCGATCGAGCGTATTCTCGTGAAGCTGAACTTCCTTCAGGTTTGCATCGTTCTCATGGTTTTCCTTGTCCATGATCCGACGCTCAGACCTTTCCTCGATTTCAGTTTCCGTCTTGATCTCCTCGATACGGAGCTTGTGCAGTGCTGCGAGGTTCTTGATGACCTCCGATTTCTCGTCAGTGTCAGATGCCGAGTTGAGATTATTGATCTCGGTTTCGATTGCATCATCCAGCAATTTCTTGATTTCTGCCATATTGCATTTCTCCTTTCAATAAGTTGGCTCCATAATAGGCGGTGTTATTCGTGCGGGAGGAAATTCTCGTTGCGAACGCTTAATGTGACGGTTTTCATGCTGGAAATAGTCCGCACATCTGCGTCCAATTCAAGAAACAGAAGAGGTTCGCTCGTCGGGTCAGAACGGTCGATCCGAAGATCTCCGATTGGAATGTGCTTTTGCCGAAGTATAAGCGATCCGACTACAAGCCCGATGATAATGCCGATAACAATGTCAATGATAAGTTCCATGTCATACCTCCAAAATGATTTTTCAGATTTTCACCCCGGGCAATTTTCCAGATACCAATTTAGCATTTGATCCGGTTACCCGCGTGCCGGAAAATATAAAAAGAAAGAGCCGCTGACAACGGCTCAATCCTTTCCATAAAGGGGTTTGCTTAATCTGCGGAACTGTCTTCGTAGACCGTTCGTTTCCGCAGCGAAGACCATGGAATGTATCTTTCCTCACGGCAGACAGGGCACCAGAACCGACTGGTCTTTCCGCCGACATCAACCAGCTCGTCACTGTCAGCCTCCAGCTTGCTCCCACAGTTCGGACAGTTGAAACGGTAGCACTGTCTAACTGCCACATTCACAATTCGCATCTCAGTCACGCTCCTTACTCAGCAGCCAGAAGAATCGCCGGTACAAGGTGTAATAGACCTCACGGCAGCAGGGAATGGCATACTGCATTTTCAAGGCATTGTAGGA
>ERZ808277.576-NODE-576-length-10846-cov-2.165508_pt1 | contig 10846 bp, 8 predicted proteins | sample MGYA00521240_ERZ808277 | MGnify/ENA primary metagenome ERZ808277 (study PRJEB31516, sample SAMN03275599) | gut metagenome | biome: mammalia-associated habitat; material: feces | host: Papio cynocephalus | place: Kenya | collected 2012-07-17 ... | reverse complement strand
GAAGAAACAAAAGGTGCAGAACCTGCGGATGAGGAAAAGCAGGAAGTAAAACAGGATGACCGGACTGCTGAAGAAGAAACGGAAGCGGAATCTGCAGCACCGGAAGACGAAGCCGGAGAACAGGCTGCCGAGGCAGAAGAAGTGCAGGAGAATGAAACAGAAGCTGCGGAAGAAACTTCAGAGAAGGAGGCAGAAGAACCGGAGGCGGTTACGCTGCAGAAAGCTGCTGCAGAACAGATGCAGAATATTGCAGGTATCGTAAAGCCGGATGCAGATGAGGAAGAAGACGATTTTGCGGAGAGACAGATGCAGACACCGGAAGAAATGCTCATGCATATGGATCTGGGACAGCATACAGAAAAAGAAGAATCAGAATTGGAAAAAGAGGTAGGAAAAGCGATGGAAGAACAGAAAATGAGCCTGGAAGATACAGAAGTGTTAGATGAAACAGCGATCATCACAGCAGGCATGACATTAAACGGTGATATCAGTGCAAAAGGCAATGTGGATATTCTCGGTAAAGTAAAGGGAAAAGTCGAGCTGCTCGGCAAGTTAAATGTTTCCGGTACGATCGAAGGCGATTCCAAAGCCGCAGAGGTATTTGCGGACGGTGCACACATCACGGGCATGATCGTAGCGGAAGGCACAGTCAAGATCGGACAGAATTCCGTTGTGATCGGTAACGTGGCAGCTTCCAGTGCAGTCATCGCAGGTGCTGTCAAGGGTGATATCGATGTCAAGGGACCGGTTATCTTAGATGCATCAGCCATTGTGATGGGTAACATCAAATCAAAATCTGTCCAGATCAACAATGGTGCAGTGATCGAAGGTATGTGCAGCCAGTGCTACGCAGAAGTAAATCCGACAGATTTCTTTAATGATCTGATCGCAAAATAAACCAAGGAAAAGGGATAGGAGAAGGACAATGAAAAGAGTAATGCTGAAGCTGAGCGGTGAAGCGCTTGCAGGAGAAAAAAAGACCGGTTTTGATGAAGAAACAGTACGTGGTGTGGCACTGCAGGTAAAGCAGCTGGTTGATGACGGCGTACAGGTCGGTATTGTGATCGGCGGCGGTAATTTCTGGCGCGGACGTTCCAGTGAGAACATTGACAGAACAAAGGCAGATCAGATCGGAATGTTGGCAACTGTCATGAACTGTATTTATGTATCAGAGATCTTCAGAAGTGTCGGTATGATGACAGCGATTTTGACCCCATTTGAATGTGGTTCCTTTACAAAGCTGTTTTCCAAGGATCGTGCCAATAAATATTTTTCCAAGAATATGGTAGTATTTTTCGCAGGTGGTACGGGACATCCTTATTTCTCAACAGATACAGGTGTTGTACTGCGTGCCATTGAAGTAGAAGCAGATGTGATCCTGCTGGCAAAAGCAATCGACGGTGTATACGATGACGATCCGCATAAAAATCCAAATGCAAAGAAAATCGATGATGTGGTTGCGCAGAATCTGCAGGTTGTTGACATGACAGCTTCTATTCTGGCAAGAGATAACAAAATGCCGATGTGGGTATTCGGTCTGAACGAAGAAAACAGCATTGTGAATACTATGAACGGTAAATTCAACGGAACAAAGGTAACGGTATAGAATAAGGGAGGATATATAGAATGGATGCAAGAGTAAAAACATTTGAAGAAAAAATGCAGAAGACAGTTGACTTTTTAGGAGAAGATTTTGTCACGATCCGTGCAGGAAGAGCCAATCCGCATGTACTGGATAAGATCAAAGTAGATTATTACGGAACACCGACACCACTGCAGCAGGTTGGTAACATCACTGTTCCGGAACCTAGAATGATCCAGATCGCACCATGGGAAAAGTCCCTGATCAAAGAGATCGAAAAAGCAATTTTATGTTCGGATGTCGGTATTACACCATCCAATGATGGTTCAGTGATCCGCCTGGTATTTCCGGAGCTTACCGAGGAACGTCGTAAGGATCTGGTAAAAGAAGTGAAGAAAAAAGGCGAGGAAAGCAAAGTTGCAGTCCGTAATTCCAGAAGAGACGGAAATGATTCTTTCAAGAAACTTGCAAAGGAAGATGTTTCCGAAGATGAGATCAAGATGTTAGAAGAGCAGTTACAGAAAGTAACCGATAAATTCATCAAAGAAATTGATGGCATGGTAGAAGAAAAGTCAAAGGAGATCATGACTGTATAATGAGTGTACCAAAGCATATCGCCATTATATTGGATGGAAACGGCAGATGGGCAAAGAGCAAGGGAATGCCACGTAATTACGGGCATGTGCAGGGCAGCAAAAATGTGGAAACGGTCTGTGCTGTAGCATATGACCTTGGCGTGAAATATCTGACGGTCTATGCATTTTCCACAGAAAACTGGAACAGACCAAAGGAAGAAGTGGATGCGCTGATGAAGCTTCTGCATAATTATATGAAAAACTGTCTGAAAACAGCAGCAAAAAATAATATGCGTGTCCGTGTGCTGGGAGATAAGACAGGGCTTGCACCGGATATCCAGAAACGGATCGCGGAACTTGAAGAAGCAACGAAAGACTATGACGGTCTGAACTTCCAGATCGCTTTAAATTACGGCGGACAGGATGAGATCGTGCGTGCGGTCCGCAAAGTGATGGCAGATACCCAGAAAGGTCTTAAGCCGGAAGAAATGACGATCGAAAAGTTTGCAGACTATCTGGATACCAAAGGGATCCCGGAACCGGATCTTATGATCCGTACAAGCGGAGAACAGCGGATTTCCAATTTCCTGATCTGGCAGCTTGCCTATACGGAGCTTTATTTTACACCGGTTCCGTGGCCGGCTTTCGGCAAAAAGGAACTGGAGGAAGCAATTACAGCCTACAATCAGCGTGATCGCAGATTTGGGCTTGTAAAGGAGGAGTAATATGCTGACAAGACTGATCAGTGGAATACTGCTTCTGATCATTCTGGCATTTGCAATGAGTAATGGAGGCATCATTTTGTATGCCCTGACTCTTTTTATTTCACTTGTCGGATTTTCAGAGCTTGTGAAAGCAACGAATGTACGAAAAGAGGAGAAAAAACCGTCCGGGATCGAGATTGTCGGATATCTTGGCATTGTGGCGTATTATATTGTGCGCTATTTCTCGGATTCGGATACTTATGCCCTGCTTGCGATCATTCTGACGATCATGGGCATGATGCTTGTGTATGTCCTGACATTTCCGAAGTTTCATGCACAGCAGGTCATGTCAGCGGGCTTTTCTTTCCTGTATTGTCCGGTCCTGCTGTCTTATATTTATATGACCAGAAATCTGACACACGGCATTTTCCTGGTATGGCTGATCTTTTCCGCATCCTGGGGCTGCGATACGTGTGCGTATGCGGTCGGAAAGCTTTTGGGAAGACATAAGCTTGCACCGGTGCTGAGCCCGAAAAAATCGGTAGAAGGTGCGGTCGGTGGCGTGGCAGGTGCTGCACTGATCGGTTTTTTATATGCGTGGGGACTGCAGAAGGCTGGTGTAACGGCTGTTTCGGGTGATGCGATCTGGGCATTTCCGCTGATCTCCGGCGTTGGAGCTGTTTTGAGCCAGCTTGGTGATCTGGCAGCTTCCGGTATCAAGCGTGATCATAATATCAAGGATTACGGAAAGCTGATCCCGGGACACGGCGGTATTATGGATCGTTTTGACAGCGTGATCGTAACAGCACCGCTGATCTATTACTTATGTATCATTCTTCTGGAGCTGTAGGCATGATCCGGAGGAAGATGGTAAAAGGAGCAGAAAGATGAAAAATATCGTTTTGCTGGGTTCCACAGGTTCGATCGGAACACAGACACTTGATGTGGTTCGCAGCTATAAAGAGGATCTGCATGTGGTTGCACTGGCAGCAGGCAGCAGCGTGGAAAAGATGGAGCAGCAGATCCGTGAATTTTCGCCGTCTTATGCGGTCATGTGGTCGGAAGAGGCGGCAAAAGATTTAAAACAGCGTGTCAGTGATCTGCAGGTGGAGGTGCTGACGGGCATGGACGGTCTGCTTGCGATTTCGGTTCTGCCTGAGGCGGATGTCGTACTGACAGCGATCGTGGGAATGATCGGAATCCGCCCGACGATCGCAGCGATCGAGGCAGGCAAGGATATTGCACTTGCCAATAAAGAAACGCTTGTGACGGCAGGACATATCATTATGCCGCTTGCAAAGAAGCATGGCGTAAAGATCTTACCGGTCGACAGCGAACACAGTGCCATTTTCCAGTCCTTAAACGGAGAACCGAAGGATAAGATCAGACAGATCCTTCTGACTGCATCGGGAGGTCCGTTCCGTGGATTCACAAAAGAACAGCTTACCAATGTAAAGGCAGCCGATGCCTTAAAGCATCCGAACTGGACAATGGGACGCAAGATCACGATCGATTCCGCGACAATGGTCAACAAAGGACTGGAAGTCATGGAAGCCGGCTGGTTATTCCATGTACCGCCGGAAAAAATAACTGTAGTAGTACAACCACAGAGTATCATACATTCTATGGTAGAGTATGTAGACGGTGCAGTGATCGCACAGCTTGGCGTACCGGACATGAAACTGCCGATCCAGTATGCACTTTTTTATCCCGACAGAAGACCGATGCAGGAAAACAACATAGATTTCTTCAAGTTGGGCAGAATTACATTTGAAGAGCCTGATATGGAAGTGTTTACGGGACTGAAGCTTGCGTATGAAGCATTCCGGAAAGGTGGCAGCATGCCAACGGTATTTAATGCTGCAAATGAAAAAGCAGTCAGTCTCTTCTTACAGGATAAGATCGGTTTCCTGGATATTCCGGAGCTGATCGGAGCATGTATGCAGAAGCATCAGGTGATCACAGATCCAACGGTAGAGCAGATCTTAGAGGTGGAAGCTGCATGCTATGACTATATTGAAAGCAGGTGTTAAAGATTGGGCATTGTCCTGTTTTTTGTCATTTTCGGCGTAGTTGTCATTGCGCATGAATTCGGACATTTTATCGTTGCAAAAGCAAATGGAATTTCTGTTGTGGAATTTACGGTCGGTATGGGACCGTGCCTCTTTTCTGTGAAAAAGGGCGGAACCAAATATGCGATCCGTTTACTGCCGATTGGAGGAGCCTGTATCTTTGAGGGCGAGGATGGCATCGAACGCGATACCGAGAAGAAAGAAGCGGAAAATGCAGAGGCAGATCCGCTGCAGGATGTGCAGCAGGCGGTAGCCAATACGGAGCTGGGCAGCAAAAAGAAGCCGGGCGCATTCCCGGATGCACCGGTGTTTGCAAGAATCGCGACTGTTTTGGCAGGGCCGGTATTTAACTTTATTCTGGCATTTCTGATGTCTACGATCATTGTTGGCAGCTACGGAACAGATCTGCCGGTCGTGCAGCAGGTTTCGGATGGCGGCGCAGCACAGCTTGCAGGTATGCAGGATGGTGACAGGATCCTTTCCATGAATGGCAAAAAGATCCATCTGTATCGTGAGATCAGTCTTGCTTCCATGCTGAATAAAGGGGAAGATATCGCAGTTACCTATGAAAGAGACGGCAGGCAGTATGATACGGTGATAAAACCGATTTATGATGAGACTGCAAAACGTTATTATATGGGATTATACGGTGTCGGATCGTATCAGAAATTCGGTATTTTCGGTACTGTAAAATACAGTCTGTACGAAGTGGGCTACTGGATCAATACGACGGTCAAGAGCCTTGAGCTTCTGATCCAGGGGCAGGTTTCAAAGGATGATGTATCCGGGCCTGTCGGTATGGCGCAGACCGTGACTCAGATTTATGACCAGTCAAAGCCGGACGGCATTTATTATATCTGGCTGAATATGCTGAATTTTGCGATTCTGCTGAGCGCGAATCTGGGCGTGCTGAATCTGTTACCGTTCCCGGCGCTGGATGGCGGCAGACTGGTATTCCTTTTAGTAGAGGCAGTCAGAGGAAAACCGGTTCCACCGGAAAAAGAAGGTCTGGTGCATATGATCGGTATGGCATGCCTGATGCTTTTAATGGTATTTGTACTGTACAATGATCTGACAAAGATTTTTTAAATTATCATATAGGTAACAATGAAAAGAGGATAAATATGTATCGTGATCATACAAAAGTAGTGCATATTGGTGACAGAGTGATCGGTGGCGGTAATCCGGTGCTGATCCAGTCCATGACGAATACACATACAGAGGACGTGGCAGCGACGGTTGCACAGATCCACAGACTGGAAAAAGCAGGCTGCGAGATCATCCGCTGTACGGTTCCGACCGAGGAAGCCGCAAAGGCGATCGGTGAGATCAAAAAAAAGATCCATATCCCGCTTGTTGCAGATATCCATTTTGATTACAGGATGGCGATCGCAGCCATGGAAAACGGAGCAGATAAGATCCGCATCAATCCGGGCAATATCGGAAGCATTGACAGAGTGAAGGCTGTTGTGGAAGTGGCAAAGGAACGGAATATCCCGATCCGTGTCGGTGTAAACAGCGGTTCTCTGGAAAAGGATCTGGTTGAAAAATACCATGGTGTAACAGCAGAAGGCATTGTGGAAAGTGCTCTGGATAAGGTGCATATCATAGAAGATCTCGGATATGACAATCTGGTGATCAGTATCAAATCTTCGGATGTCCTGATGTGTGTAGCGGCGCATGAAAAGCTCGTAAAAGAGACCAATTATCCGCTGCATGTCGGTATCACGGAGTCCGGTACGGTCATGAGCGGCAATATCAAATCTTCAATCGGACTTGGTATTTTGCTGCATGAAGGCATCGGCGATACGATCCGCGTTTCCCTGACGGGAGATCCGGTGGAAGAAGTAAAATCCGCCAGGCTGATCTTACGGACACTGGGACTGAGAAAGGGCGGTATTGAAGTGGTATCCTGCCCGACCTGTGGCAGAACGAATATTGATCTGATCGGGCTTGCGAACGCAGTGGAACAGATGGTGGCAGATATCCCACTGGATCTGAAGGTGGCTGTTATGGGCTGCGTCGTAAACGGACCGGGAGAAGCAAAAGAAGCTGATATCGGAATTGCCGGCGGTAAAGGGGAAGGACTTCTGATCAAAAAAGGCGAAGTGATCAGAAAAGTACCGGAAGACCAGTTATTAAATACACTCAGGGAAGAATTATTGAATTGGGGAAATGCGTAATGAGTCATTCATTTATGGAAGTTTTTCCGACACTGCATCTGGAAGGAGACTGCAAAGTCTACATGGAAGATGTCAGTGTCGACCGAGTTGTGACAACCAGGGCAAGAGATTTGCTCAAGGTTTACATAAGTTGCGACAATATTATAGAAAAAGAATATATTTATAAAGTGGAAAAAGAGCTGCATAAGCAGCTTTTTTCTTCCTTAGAAGCCGGAAAAGAGGGACCTGCGGTCAAGCTGTATGAGACTTTTCATCTGTCAGCACAGTATGATGCGCCGGCCGTATTCGGGGCATATAAAAACAGTATGCTGCTGGAACTGAAGGAATACAGTCCGATGCTGCACAGTATGTTAAAGTCCGCAGAGTTGTCTTTTGAAGCAGATGATAAAGTCGTTCTGACGCTGGAAGATATTCCGCTGTATCATCAGAAAAGCGGGGAACTTCTGCAGATTCTGGACAAGATCGTCTGTGAAAGATGCGGCGTACGGGCTTTCTTTGAAGTGGCATATGAAGAGCCGAAGGAAAGCAGATACCGGGAAGAGGACGACATTAAGATCGCACGCCGGATCGCGGAAATTGCAGGAAACCGTGCGGCTGTTTCCCAGACGAGTGACAGTGAGTATGTGGATATGAGCGGTGTGGACGGAAATGAATTTGAGCATACTGCAGCGCCTGTGCAGGGAGCAGATGCAAAGATCGCTGAACAATCGCAGAAACAGCCGGTGCAGAAGGCAGAACCTGCACAGCCACCGAAAAAGGAATTTAAAAAAGAAGGCAAAAAAGACTTTAAGAGCTTCCGCAGACAGGGTAAGCGTTCGGACAATCCGGATGTATTGTATGGCTATGATGTGGAAGGTGAGATCGTTCCGATGGATCAGATTCTGGATGAAATGGGAGAGATCACGATCCGCGGTAAGGTACTGAGCGTAGAAGAACGTGAGATCCGTAACGAAAAGACGATCGTCAGCTTCTTCATTACAGACTTTACGGATACGATGAAATGTAAGATGTTCTGTCCGAATGAAGAACTCCCGAATATCCGGGAAGGTGTCAAAAAGGGTGCCTTTCTGCTTGTCAGGGGACTTTGCGCAATGGACAGTTTTGATAAAGATCTTACAATCTCTATCAAGAGTCTGCAAAAGACAAAAGATTTTACCGTGACCAGAATGGATCACAGTGCAAAAAAACGTGTAGAACTGCACTGCCATACCAAAATGAGCGATATGGACGGTGTTTCCGATGTTATCGATATTGTAAAGCGGGCATATAAATGGGGACATCCGGCGATCGCGATCACAGATCACGGTGTGGTACAGGCACTTGCGGATGTATTTCATACCTGGCAGGATCTGTACAAAGGTGCGAAGGCAGAGGCGGAAAAGGAAGGAAAGCAGCTTGACAGACAGGATTTCTTCAAGGTGATCTGTGGCTGTGAGATCTATCTGGTAGATGATCTGAAAAATATCGTGGTCAATCCAAAGGGACAATCCCTGATGGATCCTTTTGTCGTATTTGATATTGAAACAACCGGTTTTTCAAGTGTGACAAACCATATTATAGAGATTGGTGCGGTAAAGGTGGAGAATGGAAAGATCGTAGACCGTTTTTCAACTTATGTAAACCCACAGGAGCCAATCCCGTACCGGATCACCAAGCTGACAACGATCACAGATGCAGATGTTATGGATGCACCGACGATCGATCAGGTGTTACCGGAATTTTTTGCCTTTTGCGAAGGCTGCGTACTGGTGGCACACAATGCTTCTTTTGATACGGGCTTTATTAAGGAAAATGCGAGAAGACTGGAGCTGCCCTATGAATATACACATGTGGATACGCTTGCCATGGCACGTGTACTGCTGCCACAGCTTGCAAAATTTACACTGGATCATGTGGCAAAGACAGTCGGTGTATCTCTGGAAAATCATCACCGTGCGGTAGATGATGCAGAGGCAACGGCAGAAATTTTTGAGAAATTTATTCCGATGCTGTTGGAAAAGGGCGCACATGATCTGGATGAGGTCAATGAGCTTGGCAGGACAAGCGCCGATTATGTCCGGAAAACACCGTCTTATCATGCCATTGTACTGGCGAAAAATGATGTGGGGCGTGTCAATTTATACAAGCTGATCTCAGCCTCCCATCTGCAGTATTTTAACAGACGACCAAAAGTACCGAAGAGCCTGATCCTCGAAAACAGGGAGGGACTGATCCTCGGAAGTGCCTGTGAAGCGGGAGAACTGTACAGGGCACTGCTGCGCGGGGCACCGCAGGCGGAGATCGCCGATATCGTGAATTTCTATGATTATCTGGAGATCCAGCCGAACGGCAATAATGCATTTATGATCGATTCCGATAAGTCAGATCATGAAAACATTCATTCTATAGAAGACATTCAGGAGATCAATAAGAAGATCTGCGATCTGGGAGAAGAGTTCAATAAGCCGGTCTGTGCAACATGTGATGTACATTTTCTGGATCCGGAAGATGAGGTCTACCGCCGCATCATCATGGCAGGAAACGGTTTCAAAGATGCGGATTCCCAGGCTCCGTTATATCTGCGTACCACGGAGGAAATGCTGGCGGAGTTTGAATATTTGGGAAGTGATAAGGCACGGGAGGTAGTCATTGATAACACAAACCTGATCGCGGATATGGTAGATTCCATCGATCCGGTCAGACCGGATAAGTGTCCGCCCGTCATTGAAAACAGACCAGACACTGACGGATATCTGCTACCGGAGAGCGCATGAGATCTATGGCGAGGTATTGCCGGATATTGTGGAAAAACGACTGGAAAAGGAACTGCATTCCATTATTTCCAACGGATTTGCCGTTATGTATATCATTGCACAGAAGCTGGTATGGAAATCAGTGGAGGATGGATATCTGGTTGGTTCCCGTGGTTCCGTAGGTTCTTCCTTCGTTGCCAATATGGCGGGAATTACAGAGGTTAATTCTTTAAGCCCGCATTATTATTGTAAGAAATGTCACTATTATGATTTTGATTCGCCGGAGGTTAAAGCATATGCCGGTAAGGCAGGATGTGATATGCCGGATAAGATCTGTCCGAACTGCGGCGAAAAGCTGGTTAAGGACGGTTTTGATATTCCGTTTGAAACATTCCTTGGATTTAAGGGAGATAAGGAGCCGGATATCGACCTGAACTTCTCAGGGGAATATCAGAGTAAGGCACATAAATATACAGAAGTTATTTTCGGTTACGGGCAGACATTCCGCGCCGGAACGATCGGTACGCTGGCAGAAAAGACAGCGTATGGATATGTGATGAAATATTATGAGGAGCGTGGCATTCATAAGCGCCGCTGTGAAATTGAACGAATCGCAGAAGGCTGTACCGGTGTCAGACGTTCAACCGGACAGCATCCGGGCGGTATCGTTGTACTGCCGCTGGGCGAGGAGATCAACTCCTTTACACCCGTACAGCATCCGGCAAATGATATGACAACGGATATCGTAACCACACATTTTGATTACCATAAGATCGACCACAACCTGTTAAAGCTTGATATTCTCGGGCACGATGATCCTACCATGATCCGTATGCTGCAGGACCTGACCGGAATAGATCCGACAAAGATCCCGCTGGACGATAAGCAGGTTATGAGTCTGTTCCAGAATACAGATGCACTTGGTGTCAAGCCAGAGGATATTTTAGGCTGTAAGCTGGGATCACTCGGTATCCCTGAGTTCGGTACGGATTTTGCCA
>ERZ808277.572-NODE-572-length-10916-cov-2.420679_pt1 | contig 10916 bp, 13 predicted proteins | sample MGYA00521240_ERZ808277 | MGnify/ENA primary metagenome ERZ808277 (study PRJEB31516, sample SAMN03275599) | gut metagenome | biome: mammalia-associated habitat; material: feces | host: Papio cynocephalus | place: Kenya | collected 2012-07-17 ... | reverse complement strand
ATTAATAAAGGAATATTATTATTTTTAAAATTATCTATTATTATATCTCTTCTTTTAGTTTCACCAGTTATTAAATAACATTCTATCCTATCACTTATGTATTCTATTTCATCTAAATAATTACAAAATACAATGACTTGTTTATTTTTAATGTATTCAATTACTGCATCATTTTTTTTAGTATAATTACTTGCTATAACATTTAAAGAAGTTAGCATATTAATAATAGTTTGACTATTTCCATTTTTCATATATTCTTCTAATTTGTTTTCTTTTTCTTTATAATAATCATCTTCATTTTCATAATTAACATAATAATAATTATTTTTTTCATTTTTATTAAAATCTAAATCACATTTAAATATATAAGGTTCTACCATTTTATGAAGTAATTCTGCATTAACTTCACTAAACTTATAAAATGTGTTCTCTTTATGTCCTTTTTTCTTGTATGTAATTTTTTTAAAGAAAGTATTTAAGAATTGCTCTCTACCCATTTTTAGAATTAATGGACTTAGGAACTGCATTTGATTATATAAATCCCACTCATTTTTTGTTAATGGTGTTCCATTTAAAATTAAAGCATATTCACATTTATTTCTTAATGCATTTAATCTTCTATATCTTTTAGTATTTTCATTTTTAATAAATATACTTTCATCTGCTATAATAAAGCACTTTTTATTTTCTAATTGCTTTAACAAATTTAAATATTTAACATCACTTGATGAAATAGTTTCATATCCTATTAATATGTATTTAGTTTTCAAATCCCATTTAATAAATTCATTTTCTATATTTTTTAAGGTACTAAATGGTGCTACATATACTAGTAAATCACATTTATTATAATCAACTAATTCAATAGCAATTCTAGTTTTACCAGTTCCCATTTTCATGAATAAAGCACCAACTTTTAATTTTTTAAACTTCTCAAACGCTTCTTTTTGGTTGTTATTCATTTTTTAGTTTTTCCTCAATTTCAATTTCTTTTTCAATTTTTTCAGGTTCTTCAATTATTAAATAACTTTCTTCTTTATCTTTGGATCTTGTACAGTCCTTCATACAACCAAATGCATCTTCAAATTCTTCTGCATCAATTTCTATTTCATCAATAACTTCATTTTTATTCCATTTACCATTTCCATATTTTTTTAGTTTAAAAGTAAATTCATCAGTATATCCTATACTTCTTGCATAATCATTAGAACCATATCTAATTAATTTAGATGGGTGCCAAAATTTATAACCTGCATATCTTGAATTTTTAGGCATCTTTATTAAGGTTGCTCTACCTGTATCAGTTTCAATATTTTGAACATTAATTTGTATATTCTTCCACATTTCATTTTCTCTTTCTTGCTCTGACTTTTTTCATCTGGACTTGCAACCAGTATTAGTATCATTAAGAAGAAGATTTTTATTCTCCATCATAAATCGTTTTTACTTCTCTATAAATATGAATAATGATAACATCATCTTTATCAAAGAACCTATTTCTTAAATCTCTTGCTTTTTCTTCAATATCTTCTGGTGATGTAAATTGATAATATTCTTTAAGTTCTCCTGTTTTCATATTTTGAAAACTAATTATATAATACTCGTACATTTTAAATCTCCTTTCTAATTACATTACTAATTTGAAATATGAAGTACCAATACTATTTTTTGCTTTTATAATGTTATTATTTATTAAATAATAATCACATGCTCCCATTCCTAAATACATATTAAAATATGGTTTATCTTTTTCATTTATTCTTTTATCAATTTCATATTTATTATTATCTGCACTATAAATTCTATAAGTTGTTGCTAAACCATATGATTTATATTTTTTTGATAACTCCTTTACTTCTTTTACACTTATTTTTTTCATTTTAATTCCTCCTCTAATGAAGTACGAACGTATGTTCCCCTCATTTACGAATACTATATTACTCCTTTTTTTGCCAAAAGTCAATACTTTTTTAACGCTTTTTATACTTTTTTTAACATTTTTTATATTTTTTATTATACTTACCATTAAAATAATATTCAATATGTTAAAAAATATTTATTTTTTTATGCAAATTTTACTTTACAATTTGCATTTAGTTCATTATTATTAAAATAGAGGTGATTAAATGATTAACCTAGAATATAAAGAAATAGGTGCTAAGATAAAAGAAAAAAGAAAATCATTAAGTCTTACACAATACGATCTTGCAAAGAAGGTCGGTCTTACAGAGAGTTCTATATCTCGTTATGAAAGTGGGAAAATTGCAACAATGCCTACCTCCACTATAAATAAAATATGTTCTGTTCTTAAACTAGAACCATCTGAATTATTAGGTTTAACTCCTGAAACTTCATTTGAATATGATTTAAAAGAGATTTTATCAAGTGCTTATGATTTACCTTTGGAGGTTAAAAATGAATTACTAGAATTATTTAAACTACAAATTAATTTATGTAGGAGGATACATAATGATAAAAAAGAAGATAGTAATTTACCTAAGAAAATCAAGAAGTGATGCTGAATATGAAAGCATAGAAGAAGTATTATCAAGACATGAAAGACAATTACAAGATTATGCTATAAGAAATTATGGTGCTAAAATTAATGAAGTAAATATTTATAGAGAAGTAGTATCAGGAGAAACTATTGAAGATAGACCAATGATGAAAAAACTTCTAAATGATATTGAAAAAGGGGAAATAGAAGCAGTTATAGTTATAGAACCCCAAAGACTAACAAGAGGTAGTTTTGGTGATATTGATAGAATTGTTAAAACATTTATGTATACTAATACTACTATTATTACCCCAGTAAAAACTTATGACCTTAACAATAAATTTGATAGAAAATATTTTGAACAAGAATTATTAAGAGGTAATGACTATTTAGAATATACTAAGGAAATTTTAACAAGAGGAAAAATTAGAAGTGTTGAAGATGGTTATTTTGTAGGAAGTAAATGTCCATTAGGATATAGTAAAGTTAAGTTACCTAAAAAAGGTGTTTTACTAGTTCCAAATAAAGATGCTGATACTGTTAAATACATCTTTAATCAATATGTTTCAGGAATAGGTACTACTACTCTTGCAAGAAAATTAAATGAATTTGGATATAAAAGTGATAGTGGTAAACTATGGACACCATCAATGGTAAAAAGTATTCTTAAAAATGATATTTATATTGGTGTTGTTTCTTATGGTAGAAGAGCAGTTAAAAAGAATATGCTAAATGGAGAAATAGTTAAATCAAGACCAATTAATGATGAATATATTAAAACAAAAGGACAACATGAACCTTTAATAAATGAAGAATTATTTAATAAAGCAATTGAAATGAGTAATTCAAAGGGTACTAGAATTAGAGGAGATAAGCAATTACAAAATCCATTAGCAGGTATAGTTAAATGTAAATTATGTGGTAATACCATGTCTAGGAAAAAAGATTATAATGTTAAAGATAGAAGTGCTTTAATATGTAATAATATTAATTGTAAATGTGTATCCAGTAATTTAAAGTATGTTGAAGATAGAATTATTGAATTATTAAAAGTTGAATTAACTAATTATAAATATTATGTTGCTAATTATGAACAAGAACATAATACTAATTTAAATGATATTAATAAACAAATATCTAAAATTGATAAGGAATTATTAGAACTTCAAGAGGACTTACAAAATTCCCTTATTAAATACAATAGAAATAAGATTACAGAAGAAGAATATACTTTTTTGAAAGATTATACCACCAAAGAAAAGTATCGTTTAAATGGTCTTAAAATGAGTTTAAATGAACAATTAGAAAATGATGAATTAGATAATAAAAGAAAAGCAATACCTATTTTAGAAAATTGTTTAAATGAATATTATAATTTATCAATTAAAGATAGAAATAAATTATTACAAGCAATTATTGATAAAGTAGAATATTCTAAAACTCTTGATAATGGTAGATGGAATAAGAGTACAAGGAATAAATTTGACCTTGATATTTTTTTGAAAATATAAGGTACATCTTTAAAGTACTATCCAAATAGTACATCAAAGATTACTTATATTTAGACACAAAAAAAGAGGAGCATTTTTTATTGCTCCTCTTCTTATTTTATAACTAGTTTTTGTCCTGCATAAATTCTATTAGGATTATTACCTATTACTGCTCTATTATCATTATATATCTTTTGCCATGTTGTATTAAATCTTTTAGCAATAGAACTTAAAGTATCACCATTTACAACTGTATAAGTTCTAGTATTTGATACTATACAATTATCATTAGTCCATCCTAAATTTCCATTATCTATTAAGTATGGATTTCTTGCTCCTGATATAATTTTAGTAATAGTTCCTGTTGTATAAGCAGGATTTAATTTATTAGTGCTATCACTTGAAACATATACTCCATTAATAGTAACTTTATCACCGACTTTTCTTGAAGTTGTAGGTGTAGGTGTTGGTGTTGGTGTTGGTGGATTATTAATTTTATTTGCTTCAGCAATTATGTAATCTAATTTACTCATTAAATAAGCACCTGGACATGCAGTTGATGTAAACATACTGTGCCATGTTAAATTTTTACCTTTTACAAGTGGTACTAAATTATTTCTTTTAGAAATATCAGCAACTAATCTTATTAATGAATTTAAAGCATTATCTGATACTCTCCATTGTCCACCTACTTCACAATTAGAAGTTTCAATTGTTACTGATTTACAATTACTATTCCAGTTTGAATTAGTCCATGCTATATCATTTTCATCAACATATTGTCCAATTCTACCATCATTACCTATTCCATAATGACTAGATCCTGCTCTTCCTTTTGTTTGCCATAACTTACCTAGATTTTCAATAGATACAATTCCTGCTACATGATGAATAGTTATTGCTTCAATTTTAAAACCTCTACCAGTTCTATTTTTTGAATAATTACCTTCATAAGCAGGAATAAATTTTTCAGCCAATTTAGAATTACTCATTTTCTTCACCCTTTCCATTTGATAATTCTTTTTCCATTTCTTCTGTTAATTCAAAATCAAAATCTTCCATATTATCACTCTCCTTTTTCTTTTCTTGTAAAGAAATATGTAATTACTGCTCCATAACTTGTACAATATAAAGCCAATATTTCTTTTGGTGGATTAATATTTGGTACTAATAATAAAACTATTAATCCAATTGTCATTACAATTGTTACAAATGATTTTACATCATTCCATGCTTTTATCATTTTCTTATTCCTCCTTTTTTATATATCTTCTTCAATATAAATTTCTTCTACTTGCTCCAAAGTTTGAATTTGAATACCTGGGAAAATTACTGTTGAATAATAAGGAAAATGCTCTTCTATTTTGGTTCCATTTTCATCAATATAAGCCTCTTTGTAAACATCATTTTTACTCCTTATTTTTTTGCCTTCATCAGCAATTAAAATTCTAGGATTTGTGTAGTTAATTAATTTCATATTTTAGTCCTCCTTTCTAACTAACTGTCCAACCTTTATTAGTTGCTATTGCTATCTCTTCACTTGTTAATTTTGCTAAATTAGTAGAACCCAATACTACACTTTGAGTATTACAACCTTTTGTTGCTATATCATAAAGTCCATTTATTACATTTATTAAACTATCATGAGTTAACAATTTACCATATATTAAATTTAATTTATATAAAGAATAATTTGTTTCTTTATTTATTGAATATGCTTGACCTAAATTTAATAACTTTCCAATATTTTTCAACTTGTAACAATTATAAAACATATCACGAAGACGATTATCCTGAGCATCCAAAGTTGTAGCATTTCCCATATTAATATTACCAACAATAGTTTCTAAATTATCATTATTACAAAACATTCCACTAAAATCTGTACTAGAAGATGTGTTTAAATTAGAAACATTTATTTTTGTTCCCCGAAAATCACTAAATAAACCTTTAACATTAGGATAACAAGTTAATGCAGGTAATTCTTTAATAGAATTTTTCCAACCTTCTTCATTATAAATACTGTTTGTAGTATCAAAATAATCAGCAATATCAACCCCAGTTGTTTCAACCTCAACTTCATTGTAGCCATCTAAATTGTCATCACTTGCTTTATAAGTACCATTTTTAGTTATTGTTTTTTTATTTAAATTTGGAATTATATACTCATCAGGAATTTTTTTAATAGTCATTTTAGAAATTCCATCATAGCCTTCATCAGGTGTTATTTCTTGAACTTCTTTTGTTGGTGTTGCATCTTTTTCTTGTGTTATTGCTTTATATTCTAATGCTTTATTAATATTACCTGTTATAGTTTGCATTAATTATCACTTTCCTTTCCTTCTGGATATAACCAAAATTCTTTTGCTCCTTCCTCATCATAAGCAATTATTGTTTGCTCTTCGGTATCAGGATTTAATATAATTTCATACCAATATTTAACTGGCTTATTAATTAATTCTCCTATTGTTGTATCTTTACTGGATAAATTGATTTTTAAACTTTTTGATAATTCATTTGCTTTTACATCTTTTGTTATAACTATGCATCCACAGTCTTTACATTTAAAAACATTAAGTCTTATTACATCATCTTTTTGAAAAATATAATCTGTTCCATCTTCTGTTTTTGCTTTAACTTCAATTGTTGCTACATCTCCTCTTGTTAAATGAATTTTATTATTTTCAATTTTAAACATATTTATTACCTCCTTTTAAAATTATTTAAGATACTCTTTTCCACATGTAAACAACTACATAAGGTTGTAAGTTATTATGTGCTTGTCCTCCACCTCTTGAATAACCTTGCATAACTAATTCATTTCCTGATACTACTTTATATGGTCTATTTTCATATTGTCCATAACCTGCTGAACCTGTTACATTTAGATAATAACTATTTGTATCTCCACCTCTATCAACCCAACCATTATCATTAAAATTATCATACATGTGTCCTTCATGTGATGGCATTTGTTCAACTGTTAAAGTATGTGTTTTTGCTCCTCCTGTTTTTCCTACTGGATTAAAATCAGTTTGTGATGTATCTATACCTACTAAGGTTCTTCCAGTTGCGAATGTTTCCCATGTACCACCAAAAAAGGTTTGAGGTGATACGTTATTAGTACTTATATAAACAGATCCTACTGGATAAATTAAATCAATTAAGAGTTTATCATTTATTATTACTTTATCTTTAATTTCTAATGATTTAGTTTTTGTAGGTAAACAATTTATTCCAACACTATTTTTTTCAGTATCAATAAATAATGGAAATACACCTTTTCCTAATGTAAAATCATAATCAAATTTTTCATTAAAAGCATCAGTTACTACTACATTAAAGATATACTCATTATTCTTATTTAATATTAAAGTTTGCTTTACATTATCACTTATTGTAGTAAATGAATTATAAGTACCTCCACTTTGTTTATATCTATATTTAATAGCCATTGTATTTTTACTATTAACACTTGCTACTGAACCATCAACTGTTAAATAACTTTCATCTTCATAGTTGTTTAATCTATTTAATATTACTATTGCATTTGGCTTTGAATAAGGTAATATAGTTATTGTTTTATTAACACTAGTTTTATTACCTCTACTATCAGTAACAGTTGCATTTAAAGTTAAATTATTTGAACTATTTATTTTTCCAAATATAACTGAACCACTAGAACTAGTAATCCCTTGCGTAACACCATTTAAACTAAATGAATAATTAGAAATAGTTGCTCCTTTTTTAGCAGTAGCACTTGTATAATTAACTTTTAGATTTGATTTATTTTGTACTATATGTTGATTATTTTTAGTTATTGCTACTACTGATGTATCAGTATCTTCATAAGTTACATTTGATGCTGAAAAAGTAGGAGTTGCATTTACTATTGTTAAAGTTTTAGTTAAAGAACTTGTATAAGTTACTCCTCCTAAAACAGTTTGAACTACAAATACTACTGTTCTTGTATTTGAATTTGTACAATTATTTCTTAAAATATTTCTTTCTGCTTCTGTTAAATTAAATGTATAACTTGTTCCTGTTTTAGAAATATCTCTATAAGTAATATCTGCTAATGATCCAGTTAAACTTATACATGCTTTTAAAGAAGTAACACTATTTCCTGCAAGATTTTCATAAGTAATAGTAGGATTTTGTTCATCAGTAAAATCAGGTGCTGATTTAATATTTGCTTTTCTAGGAATTGTATCTAAATATATTGTTCCACTAGCATTTATTTCTTCAATATATACTCCACTCATTGTTGCTTGAAGTTTAAAATTTGTTGATATATTACAACTCTTTGTACCATCATTATTATGATAAACTGTATAATAAGTTGTTCCTAAATCATGTGTTGTTCCTCCGTTGGTACTAATTGCAGGTGATGTAAAACTACCAGTTGTTCCATTAACAGTACAACTATTAGTTCTTGCTCCTATGTATAGAGCATAAGGACAATATAAAGTATGATGACATGTTATATAAGAATAATTGCTACCTACATTTTGAGTAGCACTCCATGTTGTAGTTGTTGTATAATTTCTATAATTTCCACTTATTGAACCACTTAAAGCCATATATTACCTCCTAACCTGAAATAGCAACAATTCCTATTCCTTTATTTGATGATGTATTTACTGGTACAAATCTAATCATACCTGCTACTTTCAATTCATTTTCTACTTCTGCATTTCTCATGTGAAATACTTCTCCATCTGCCCAGTAAATTTTAACATTATTTTTGTTATAACCTGCAAACCCAACATCTGCATTTAATTTAACATAATCTCCATTTGTAGCATAACAAGTAAAACCTGTTTTATCTTGTAAACAGATTAACTTATTACTTTCATCATATAATTCAAAAGTACCACTAGAATTATTTACTCCTCCTAGTTTTAAAGTACCACCTTTAATAAGTGATGCAGTTAAATTAATTACATTAATAGCACCCATATTTAAAATTCCATCAATAGTCCATGCACTTGTAAATGTTCCATTTATACCAGTTGAACTAAAACCTATACCACCACTAGAAATTTTAATACAATATACTGCATCTTCTTTTGGAAGTCTATCTACTACTAAAATTTTATCTCCATCATATATTACATTACTATTTCCTAGCACTCCATTTATTTTAGCAGTTGCTTGATTTAATTCTTCTTGTAATAAATTTTTAGTTTCATTTATAAAACCTTTTGTATTTTCTTCAACCTTTGCAGTTATTTGTTGTGATAAATGATTTAATTGTTTTTTGAAATTTCCAAATTCTATTTTTTTATATTTTTTTGATATACAGTCATATACTATTCCAATTACATTAGTAGTTATATTTACATTACATTTAGGATGCTTAACATAAATAGTATCTCCTATATCACTTACATTTTCTATTTCAGCACTTACTGAATAATTAATTTTAGGTAGTCTATTTTCTTGTAAATATATGTTAGCAACTTCACTTAACCAACTTTTAGTAGCAGTTAAAAATTCTTCTCTTGAAGTGTAATCTTCTTCTTTATATGGATTATCAAATTTTACGACTTTTGAATAAGGAATATCATATAATTTTTCTGTTAATTCTACATAAGTATTATCTAGTAATATAGCAACCTCTCCATCAGTTGTATAAGGTAATAGTTTAGTACATACATCATCCCAATTTTCACTTACTTTAATATCAGTAATATTTTTATTAGATGCTAATACTACACCTCTATCTTCTCCTATTGTAGATTTAATTCCAAAGGTAAAGTTATCTCTATATAAATGACCTCCATACATATCTTCACTTACAAATCTTTCAAATACTTCATATAAAGTTCTTCTAACCATTCTAGCACTTAATATTTTAGTAATATCACTTATTGTAGTAAATGGACTTGTTCTATCTGTATTAGAATTAAAGTGATCCAATGCATCATTACAATTCTTATCAACTGAATAACTATCTTTAATAATATAATTCTCACTATCATAAGTTAAGTGCCATGCTTTACAAGATATTTTATTATTTTCAACAATTGGATTATCACATCTAAAACCTTGAACTCCCCATGGAGTATCAGTTCTTATTATTAATCCTTTTTGGTAATAGTCTATATTATCTAAATTATCTTCTAATTCTAAATAATAATCATCATTATCTTTCTTAGTTATTTCAGCAAGTAAAGGATGTAGTATTTTAATACCATTGTTATTAAATATTTTTTCATCACTATCATAGACTTTAATCATATCTCACCTCGTTTTTTTTAATTCATTTATATCTTCTTTAATATCTTTTACTTCTATTTCTAAAATACCTGTTCTTTCAACTACTGAATTATGTTTTTCTACTTTCTTTTCTAACTGCTCTATTCTATATTTTATTAAACTTATTCCTCCAAATGAACCTACACAAGTTCCTGCAAAGGATAATAATGCAACAAATATTGTATCTTTCATTTTATACACCTACCATAATATCAGCATAATTGCTCCATTTTTGAGCAGTTTTATATGTTTCTAAACTTGCACTTGGCACTTCAATTCTTGTTAATTTAGTACATCCATCAAATGCATTACCATTTACTAATTCTGGAGGTGTTGAACTTAATAACTTTAATGTTGTTAAATTAGAACAATTTCTTAAATCAGACAACATTGTGAAATTTTCATGCAAAGTTAATTCTGTTATGCCAGTACATCCATATAATCCGTTGTAATAAATTTTTGTACACGAAATCGGTAATTCAGTTATTGCTAAACTTGTGCATCCATAAAATGTACTATTATTTATATAAACAAGATTTTCTGGTAAACTTGTTAATGCTAAACTTGTACAATTATAAAATGCATATGAATCAATATGACTGATATTATTTGGTAAACTTGTTAATGCTAAACTTGTACAATTATAAAATGCATATGAATCAATA
>ERZ808277.570-NODE-570-length-10971-cov-2.272078_pt1 | contig 10971 bp, 21 predicted proteins | sample MGYA00521240_ERZ808277 | MGnify/ENA primary metagenome ERZ808277 (study PRJEB31516, sample SAMN03275599) | gut metagenome | biome: mammalia-associated habitat; material: feces | host: Papio cynocephalus | place: Kenya | collected 2012-07-17 ... | reverse complement strand
GGCCTTCTGGTACTCGGCCACCTTCTCCCGGTTCGCCTCGCGGTAGGCCTTCTGGTACTCGGCCAGCCTACGGGCCTTCTTGTCCTTCCGGTCGAGTGCTGCCCCCCGGTCCCGTTCGTAGGACGCCGCCAGCTCCTCAGGGGTCCAGCGGAACTCTCGCTCGATCTCTTCGTCGGCCCGCCGCATCTCCTCCAATTCCTCGGGAGTGAAGAGACTCATGCGGGGCCACCTCCCTCCGACCGGTCCTCCATCGGCGTGATACGGATGAGCGTGTACGGCTGGCCCTTTGACAGCTTGCAGCGGCTCCCGTCGTGCCCGGCGACGATGCGGTAGTTGTCATCAGCCAGGACACCGGCCTTGACGAGGATGTCCGTGGCGGCCTCAAGCAAGTTGTTGAGGTCCGCCCGGCGGCGGTTGGGCATTCCAAACACGCACATGACGTTGACCGGCCAGTCGATCGGCTCCGGAGGCAACGGCCCGAGAAGTTGCCTCAGGGCCGCCGCCTCATAGTCCTTGTATGCCTTCGAGGGCATGACGAAGGGCCTGCCGGTGTTCTTGTTGAACAGGATCCGCTGAGAATTTTTCTTCGTCACCGGCGCGAGGGGGATGATGTACTCGACGGTGTTCTTACCCATCGTCCGTCCTCCCTCAGAGCTTCGCGGCGTAGAGCGTCAGCAGTTCGGGGATGAAGTGGGGCTTCCCGTTCTCCCGTTCGAGACCGTTGAATGGGTTGTACGTCATCACGGTCATATCGACGCCGTCGGTGCTGACGCCGGTCGCCATCGCGCTGATGTCCCCAGGCTGTTTGGAGATCCTGCTGAACCCCTCTTCGGCGAGCTGCTGAAGCTCTCTGTACTCGTCGGAGGTCAAGGCATAGAGACCGTCCGGGACCGTGGTCTCCTTCGCGGCGGTCTCGCCGAAGGACGCCTCCAGGTCGGCGCAGGTGATGTCGGTGGTGATGATATGCCCGCGCACGAACACGACGTGCTTGCCGGGCTGGTACTTGTCGGGGATGATGGCCTCCACCAGGTCCAGGTTGACCCAGTTGCGGCCGATCTTCTTCATGTTCATGGGGTCGCCTCTCTTTCTGCTTTTTTCAGGCGGTAGTTGTCGGCGCGGCTCAGGTCGAGGTAGAAATCCGTGGAGCGCTCGACCATCCGGGACCCGATCGCCTCGTCGCCGCGCAGGACCGTGTCGATGGTCAGCTCGGACGATATGATCGTGGGGCGTCCGGCGGAGTATCGCTCGTTGAGCACCTCGAAGATGAGGCCCATGTCTGCCGCCGTGGTGTGGTTCTTCATCAGGTCGTCGATGTACAGGATCGGGGCGCGCTTGACCGGATCGACCAGGGCGCGGAACCGGTCCCCGTCGTTGGCGACGCCTTTGGCCTGCCGCGCGAAGTCGCGCCAGGAGACGTACTGCCCGCGTTTGCCGCCGAGCAGGATCTCGCGGAGGACCGTCGAGCACAGCCGCGTCTTGCCGCAGCCGGGCCGCCCGGCGGCGATGAACCAGCTGGAGAAGCCAGGCTCTGTGAGACAGCGGCGGACATACGCCCGGCCCATCTCCCTCGCCCGCTCCTGCCACCGCGTGGGCGTCTCCCAGCGGTCCCAGGTGCAGACGTCCAGCGTGTCGGACGCGATGCCGCAGCGCTGCATCGCGGCGCGTGCGGCCCGGAGGGACATGCAGCGGCACCGGCGGGCCACGATCCCGCCTTTGAGGTCCGGGACCATCGAGTAGCCCCGGTTCCGGCAGTCCGGGCAATCGTAGCCCTTGAGGGCGCCGGGGATCTCGTTGGCCCAGGCGGCCCGCTGACGGTCATAGTCCTCAGTCGTCGAACCAGTCGTCGGAGACGGAGGGGACCCGGTCGGGGAGATCCGGTCGAGGGTCTGCTTGAAGTCTTCCATCGGTCACCTCGTTCCTCGTGTGCCGCGCCCATCGATCCCATCTCTCGGCGTTTCTGCAAGCCGCTTTCCAGTCTTTCATGGGGGTCTTGCCGACCATCCAGCCCTTCGACGCGTAGAAGTCCAGGAACTCCTGCGGGTCTACGGGCGAATGGCGTTCGGCCACGTAGGACCGGACCTCCGCCAGAGTCGGGGGGATGAAGCGCGTGGTGCGCGGTGGTGGGGTGCGCTCCGCGCACACAACACTGTCTTCTTCTTCGTCTTTGTCTTTTTCTTTTTCTTTGTCTTTGTCTTTGTCTTCTTCTTTGTCTTTGTTATGCTTGATTTTGCTTTCGTTTGCTTCTGTTTGCTTAACTTTGCTTGCGTTTGCTTCTTCTTGCTTGATCTTGCTTTCGATTTCGGTTTTTGCTTTCGTTTGTTTGCTTTTGCTTTTCGGTACGCGTCCGCCCTTCGTGCCGTTCTGCGCCAGTTTATCGCGGACCTCAAAATCTCGATCGACCTGCGCCCGAAAGACTGGGAGCAAAAGGTTTTCCCGCCCCGGAAGCTCAATAATGGCTCCGGATTTGGCATACTCCAGGATGGCGATGAACAGTCGCCCTTTTTCGTCATCCTCCAGGGCGGAGGTCTGCTCGATCCAGTCGCACCACGCCTTTACGTACTGTGCCATCTGCCGCCCTCCCGTTGGATCTCGGTCAGAACGGCAGCTCGCCGTCGTCGTCGAGGTCCGTGAAGGTGGGGGCGGCGGACTGCTTGAGCCGCTTGACGTCCGGGACCCGGCAACGACCGGCCTTGACGTCCTCCACCGGGCAGGTGTTCACGACGGAGAGACGGGTCTTGACCGTGCCGTCGTTCGCGCGGTACTCTTCTTCACCCAGGATGACGCCGATGAACTTGCCGCGCATCGCGTTCAGGTCGTCCTCACGGAACACATAGCCGCGATTGCTCTCCTCAAGGTCCCGCTTGAACTTCTTGAAGAACCCCAGGGCCTTTTCCTTGTAGGACCGGCGCAGCGCGAACGGCCAGAACTTGGCGCGGGCGTAGGTCTCGGCGTTGCTGCCTTTGAACTCGCCCACGGCGAAGTCCCACTCGATGAGCAGGTACTCCTTCTCGACGATGTCCTCCACGTGGTCGATGCGGGCGATGTAGCCGCCCGGCGTGGGGCGCGCGAACTCGGCGGCCTCCTGCACGTTGTCCCAATCGATCTTTCTCATTTCGGGTCTCCTTTCTCCGCCCATTCGGCGGCTGTGTAAAACTCTAGTGGGCATTTGCTCCCGATGTAATGGTCCGGATACTCGCAGATGTCGCGGGTCAAGCTGCACATCTTGGACGAGCGTCTGTAATAGACGCACTGGTCACAACAGACGTCGGCGTTGCCCTTGAGGTCCACGGGGAAGGTGGCGCACACGGTGGTCATGCCGAAGACGTACTCCTTGACGCCGCGCGAGAACTCAGCCATCGGCCCGGCCCTCCTCCATGCCCCAATAGGCGCGGATGGCGGTGTCCACGGCCTTGAGGTCGTTGTCCATCTCAAGGGGGAGCATCCCCTCGGGGGACTTGGAGATGTCGGAGCCGTCGGACTGCGTCCGGAAATAGTGCCGGTCCCCTTCAGTCAGGCAGCGGATCGCGACAGTGACCATGCCCTCGATGCAGACCTTTTCGTCCAGCAGCTTGCCGATGGTGCGGAGCTTGGTGTCGCCGTAGTCGTTCGTGACCTCGTGCATCAGGATGTAGACGATGACGTCGTCCGGAAGGTCGTTCTGGATGAAGGTCAAGAGGTCCCAAAAGTTATCGCCGATGTCGTTGTACAGGTCGAAGGTCGAGGCACCGGCTTTGGGGAGCGCGTGCCCGCGCATGAACTGGTTGGTCAGCAGATAGCCCGCGTCGTCGATGACGGCGCACCGGATGCCCTTCTCCTGCATCTTCTTCAGGCCGTTCTTGATCGTCGGATACTGGTCCGTCTTGACCGTGTACCGAAACCGGCCGGGGAACGGGAGCTGCTTGCCGATGGGGTTGATCAGAAAGACCTCGTCGGGGCCGAAGCCCTTGAGGGACCGGCTCTTTCCACTGCCGGACTTGCCATAGACCAGGACGGAGACGCCCATATCAGCACCCCCTCCCGCCGTTGGTGACCCACTCGACGAAGTTCTCGTCGCGGTACGAGAGATAATCCTGGACGGCCTGAGACTGGCAGGTCATGCAATAATCGATGAAGTCCGTGGGTTCCTCGCCGAGGAAATCTTTGATGCTTTCGAGCGACGGGACGAAGGTGATCGGCTTCGGCTCGAAGGTAAAGCTCTTTTCGTTCATATCCATCCTCCTTCTTTGATCGTTCTGGTGATGCCGGGGAAGACCGCCTCGAAGATCGCCGGGTCGAACGGGGTCCGCCCGTTTTCGTAGTCCTTGACGGCGGTCCGTGACTTGTGGACGCGCTCGGCGAGCTGCGCCTGCGTCAGTCGTGCGCCCTTGCGGTAGGAGACGAGGAACGCGGCGGCCTCCTGGATGCCCTCGTCCGCCCGGTTCCGGGCACGGCGGGCCTCCTGCTTCTCGCGGTAGGCGGCCCCGGCCTGCTCGTACCAACGCGCCTTGCGCCGGGCGATCTTGTCCTTACAGTTGCGGTGATAGGCGGCGTTCATGCGGGCGAACTTCTCTTTGTGCGCTGCGTAATACTTTCTTCTGCGTTCCCGCTGCTGCGGGGTGAGTTTGCGCTTGCGCTTCTGGCGCATCTCGGGGATCGGCTCGTCGCCGTCCATGATCGCCAGCGCAACAAGCTCCTGGATCGTCCAGCCCATGCCGGGACCTCCTTACAGGACCCGGAGGGGCTTACCTGCCTTCTTCAGACGCTCGTTGACGCGGGCCGTCGCGACCTCGCGCTGGTAACGCTCCAGGGCGTGCCGGTCCAGGTCGCCCTTGACGGCGTCGAAGATGGTGTCGAGTTCGAGTGCTCGCTTGATGCTGAGTGCTGTTTTCATGGGTGTGTTCCTTCTTTCCGTTTGGTGTGGTTGGAGGGCAGGCCCTCCTTTTGACGCCAGCGGTAGACCTTTCCCTTCGAGGAGCCGATCTTGTTCGCGATCTGCGCGTCGGACGCGCCGGTCCGGTACAGCTCCAACGCGCGGACGGGGTCCACCGGGCCGGACGTCTGCTGGATCTTTCGCGCCCTGCGGATCTGCCGGTCGGTCAGGAGCCAGCTGTCCCAGGTCCGGCGGCGGCGGTGGCCGGTGGTATACTTGGCGCAGCCGCCGCCCTCGTACATGGGGGCGTTGCGGCGGTGGCCGGGGCCGAGGATGAGGTAGTAATTGCAGTGGAAATGCTCGTCCACGTAGATGCAACCCGCGCAACCGGCGTTGCGGCGGCGCTCGCTCGTCTTAAAGACGGACCATCGAATAAAGCTGCTCACAGCTCGCACAACCTCCTCGCGAGGGTCATGGCGGAGATGCTGCCGGACTTGATGCCGATGTGGGACGCGATCCAATCGCGGCCCTTGCCGGTGTAGGTGCAGACCTCCGCAAAGCTCAGGACCCGGCGGTCCTGCGAGAACTTGAGGACGTCTTCCAGGGTGTTGCGGTAGTCGGGGGATTCTCGGGGCATGGGGGGCCTCCTTTCTGTTGTTTTATTTGGGTTTTTGTGGTAGGATGGCGATAGATGACCAACGACGAGGGAGGTGAACGATTTGAAAAGGTATCTACTCGCGCTGGCCCTGGTGCTGATGGTCGTAGTCGGCGGCTGCGCCAGTGATGAGGACATCCTCGCAGCCTACGAGCGGGGCTATGATTCTGCGCTCTCCAAAATCTCGGCGCTCGAGAGACAGCTCGAAGCCCAGAAGGAGGAGAACGAGGAACTCCAACAGCAGCTCGACGCGGCTGAGGAGAAGGCGGAGGAGACGGTCGAGGCTACGCCCGCACCAGCTCCGGCATCTGCGTCAGCCACTCAGCAGACGACGTCCGGGACGACGACGTCCAGCAGTGACTACAGCACGGTGACGGTCTACGTCACCGACACCGGCGAGAAATACCACCGGAGCGGATGCCAGTATCTGCGCAACAGCAAGCACGAAATCTACTTGTCGCAGGCTCAGGCGCTGGGATACACGCCGTGCTCTCGGTGCCATCCGCCGCAGTAAAGGAAGGAGTTGTTTTGCCAATGAAGAAGATGTTTGCCGGTAGTGCCTTTGTCTTCAGCGTGATCGGGACGCTAGCTTACATCGCAAGCCACATTTCCGCAGTCGTGATCGCGTTCCAACACTTTAAGTTGTGGGCTGTCCTTGTGATGTTGTTCGTTCCGCTCATCGGGGACGGGATGGCGATCATGGCATTCATCAAGCTCCATGCTTGGTGGCCGTTCATCCTGTATGCGCTCTGCTTCATCTGCTGGGGCGTCGGTGGCGCCCTCGCGAGCAAAGCTGACAGCTGAACACCTGCATACTGACCGTCCGGGGGGACCTGGGCGGTCTCCTTTTACATTTCGTTGTCTCCGTTTGGAGAACTCAGGGGCAAAAAAATATCTCGGATAGGGATGCCGGTCTCCTCTGAGATCTTGCAGAGTTGTCCCACGGTGATAAGCGACAGATCCTTCTCCAATTTAGAGTAGGTTCCCCTATTAACTCCAAGGATTTTCGCCATATGAGCTTGTGTCAGACCTGCGTGGGCCCTAGCCTGTTTCACGGTAAATCGCAAGTGGCTCACCTCCTTTCTGTGTACATCATAACTCTCCAAAAGGAGAATGTCAAGGCCTAAATGGAGATTTTGGAGATTTTTTTGTTGCAAAGGAGATACAATTGTGCTATAGTAGATCCCGGGGTGAGGAAATGAAGATATCCGAAAAATTGATTCGTTTGCGGGCCGAGTATGATTTGACGCAGGCCGAGCTTGGAAAAATCGCAGGTGCATCCAATAAAACCGTTTCCGCTTGGGAGCGGGGGGAGAAAACTCCACGGCTCAAGTACGTGCAGGCGATCTGCAACCATTTTGGAATCGATATGTACGATTTTGTTGACGAAAAGACCGATGACTACAAAAAGAGGTCTCCCGCGCCCGGAGATGACGCAGGGGGCTGGAAAAAGTTCCCTGCGAACGTCATCCCCATCGACTTCGCCCACCTCAAGCGGATCCCCATCCTCGGGCGGATCGCTGCGGGGAAGCCCATCTACGCCGAAGAGAACATCGAGGGGTACACCTACACCGACCTCAACGGCGGGCATGAGTATTTCGGGCTGCGGGGGCGCGGCGACAGCATGGACGCGGCCCGCATCCATGACGGCGACGTGGTCATCATTCGGCGGCAGGACGTCGTGGACAACGGGCAGATCGCCGTGTGTCTCATCGACGGCGAGGAAGCGACCTTGAAGCGGTTTTCTCGGGACGGGGATATCGTCACCCTGATGCCGCAATCGACCAATCCAGTGCACCACGCGCTGGTCTATGACATCAGCAAGACGCATGTGGATATTTTGGGGCTGGTGGTGCGGGTGGAGTTCTCCCCGGCATAAAAGAGGACAGCCCCGGCACGAATGTGCCGGGACTGTCCAGCTTTGGCAGCGCTTATCAGTGGTGGCTTTCCACCATCCCGCGCCCGCGCTCCTGTGTCATCCCAGGAGCGTCCGCCGTCCATAAAGACGTGTGGACCATCGGGACCGAGGGACCGCCAGCAACGACGGACCCACGGAGACCATACCCAACGGTCCACCCCAAACGGAAAGAAGGTGAGATGTGGATCATCCTGTTTCATTATAACATGATTCGGTCTCAAAAACAAGGGCGGGCCGCCCGACGTCGGCAAACATCGGACGGCCCTGGTGGTAGTAGGTAAAGGCACCTACTCCCATCATAGCACAATGGGAGGGAAAAGTAAATGATAAAACGGAAAGATGGCCGGTGGCAGGAGCAGATCAAGCTGCCGGGCATGGATAAGCCGAAGTATTTTTACGGGAGGACGCAGAAAGAAGTCTTGAAGAAGCTCGCGGAATACAGGGGCGAAGTCGAGCGCGGGAAGCTGTTCGAGGAGTGCGTGGACGAGTGGGCCGCGTGGCACGAGAAACAAGTCTCGTACAACGGGGCGAACGCATATAATGCCGCCATCAAACAGGTCAAGGACCAGTTTGGCGGGCGGAGCATCAAGGACATCAAGCCGGACGAGATCGATGCTTTCATTCGATGGGTCGCGGGGCGTGGATACGCGCGGCGGACGGTGCAGATGCGGCTGGACCTGCTCAACATGGCATTTGACTATGCCGTCGTACATCTGTGGTGCGACAGCAATCCTTGCGCGTCCGTGTCGCTGCCGAAGGGGCTGCACCGTGGCCGGAGGGAGCTGCCAGAGAGGGCGCAGATAGAGCGGATAAAGAGCGGCTTTGGATTGCCCTTCGGGCTGTTCGCCTGCGCGCTACTGTACTCCGGACTACGGCGCGGCGAGCTGATGGGGCTGCGCTGGGAGGACATCGACCGGCAGACGGATACGATCTATGTGCGGCGGTCGGTGTACTTTGTCGACAACGCGCCGCACCTCAAAGCGCCAAAGACGGAAAAGGGCGTTCGGCAAGTCCCGCTGCTGGCGCCGCTGAAAGCGGAGCTGCCAGAGGGTGGGGCGGGCTATCTGTTCCACATGGGCGACGACCCGGAACGGCTCATGACGAAATCCTCTGTGCGGAAACGGTGGCTTGCCTGGTGTAAGGCGGTCGGGATCGCACACCAGGAGGGGGAGACGTGGAGGGCGGACGTGACGCCGCATCAACTGCGGCATGAGTACGCGACGACGCTCTACGATGCTGGCATCGACGTGGGCGACGCGAAGGATATGCTGGGGCACTCGACGGAGGCGGTCACGAGGGACATCTATACGCATATACGCCAGTCGCGGCGGAAGGCGACGGCGGAACGGCTGAACGAGTTCCTTTGTCAAGAGGATGTCAGGGACGGGGGAAAGCGTTGATGTATAAGGATTTGTTTCTGCCTTTTAAGCAGGGTGTCCGGGGTTCGAATCCCCGCTGGGTCACCAAGTGAAAGAAACCCGCAAACCTTTGATACACAAGGGTTTGCGGGTTTCTTATTCTCAAGATTCACTCGATTTCCGGGCAAGTCGAAAGGTGGTTTTTACGGGTTTTTGCGGGTCTTTTTCGGGGTTTCTTCTGTCAAATCTCTGTCAAATCATTTGGCAGTTACTGGGTGTTTCCCGTAGCCAGCGTAATAGCCCAATTGCCAAGAGCCTTGCATCTCCAACGGCTGGACCTTTTCGGCGGGGCCGTCCATCTCCGGGGCGTCCTGGTTGACAGTATCGAGCGCGGCGGCGATCTCTGCATCCAGCTCGGGCGTTATCAGGTGCAGCCGTCTCGCGTCCTGCATCACCCGCGCAAGGCCGGAATAGGGGCGCATAGCTGCTTCGCCGGGGATCCCTCCGATGGGCTTGGGGGCTTCGGCGTTGAGCCGTCCAAAGACCCAACCGAAAGCGTGGGTTTCGCGTGTGGTCATCGTCATTCTCCTTTCTGTCGGTCCCGCCTGTTATCGGCGGGAAACGTCCTCGATGATTGCCGCCTCGATGCGTTCGGCGGAGACGTGGCGGGCGGTGTTGAGGACCTGAGACACGGAGCTGGTATAGATGTGGTACGTGTTCTCAGTTTCCGGCACGGTCCACACGTCGCCGGTATCCTCGTCCCAAAAGATCGCGTTGTACCAACCGGCGGGCCAGTTGGACGTATTGGCGGCGGCGGTCTCTAAGCTCTTGCGGTCGATGTTGATGTTGGCGGTAGTCATGGTATTATCCTCCTTGTAAGTCTATCATGGTTTTTGGTGGTTGTCTACTGGTTTTTGGTGGTGCCCTCGTGACCTCCGGGGCGGGCTGGTCATCATCAACCGGCGATGACGCCGTAATCGGTTTCTGTGTAGCCGTCAAAGGACAGGTCGCGGGCGAAGGCGTCGTAATCGAAATAGCGCAGAGCAAACTCCGGGAGGTCGTAGCAGTCATTCACCAGTTCTTCGGCGACGTCGTTCAAGGTCATGCCCTCATATAGGGTGTATTCGTCGAGGTGGTCCAGGCCGTCGGCGATGTCGTAGCCGAAGGCGTCGATCATCGCTTCCAGCTTCGCCAGGTCGTAGGCGGAGAGGTCCGCGAGCTGCTGCGTCAGCTCGTTCAGTTCGGCGATGTTCGCCATCTCGGAAATCTCGACGCGGAAGTCTTCGGCCCACTCGTAATCGTGGATCGCCCATTCCGGATCTTCGTCGCCCATGCGCTCGGCGATGCGGGCGAGAGCGTCGGCCAGCTCGTCGGCATCCATCGGGAGGGTGAGCCATTCGCCGCCGTCGGCGCCGTGCTCGTTGTAGTTGCCCCAGGTGTTCACATAGATATTCAGCATTTTTATTTGCCCCTTTCTATCTTCTTGACAGTCTGCCGATTTTGTGATAGATTGGGGGCGGCTGAGTGGCAGGCCTCGCGCCGCCCCCGGTTTGGGTTTAGGCTCCCTTCGCTTTGGTCGGCTTGGGGGAGCCTATTCTTTTACGCTTTTCGCAGGGTGGTTATCTTTTCGGGGTCGTCCTCCCTTCGATGGCTATATCTTACTACACGTTAACGTATATTGCAATAGACGGATTGCACAGAAATATACGTTAACGGTTGTGCAGTTTATACGTTGACGTGTATTTCCTGGCGTGCTACACTGTAACCGCATACGTATGTATAGGAGGTGTAAGCGTGGCGACGGAAGCACAAATCAAGGCCAACGTGAAATATAACAAGAGCAGAGACAATATTATGTTACGGCCCAGCAAGGAAGAGGGCCGGGACATCCGCCAGGCGGCCGCAGACGCCGGGGAGAGCTTGCAAGGCTACATCCTGGAGGCGGTACGGCAGCGGATGGCCGCCGAAGATCTGGCCGGGAGCCAGGAGCCAGCACAGCCCACGCCAGAGGGCACAGAGGCCGAATAACGGACGACACACGGCGAGGGAGCGCAAAAACTACCCTCGCCAACTCTTACCCAAATAAAATACTTCCGGTATTCCCTTGACAATACTATTACTATAGGTTATACTTGACAAGGGTTTTATAATGACGCTTACAGCTTCAAAAAAAGCCCGCACCACAGAGCAA
>ERZ808277.568-NODE-568-length-11003-cov-2.702777_pt1 | contig 11003 bp, 6 predicted proteins | sample MGYA00521240_ERZ808277 | MGnify/ENA primary metagenome ERZ808277 (study PRJEB31516, sample SAMN03275599) | gut metagenome | biome: mammalia-associated habitat; material: feces | host: Papio cynocephalus | place: Kenya | collected 2012-07-17 ... | reverse complement strand
ATAAAGAAATAAAATTTAATTAAAGGGGGGAAGCAAATGAAACAAATAAAAAAGATATTATCTAAAATAATAATTATATTTTTAATAAATATGCAAATTATATTTAGTACTGTTTCATTTGCTGAAAGCTATGATCCAGAAGTACATGGAGCAGCTATGGCAGAATTTGCAGAACAATTTGTAGAAGAACATGCATCAGAAACAAAATATCAAAGAGATGGTGGAATGGCAGAGGCAGCAGAAGGACAAAAATCTAGTGATGGATATTATCATTTTTGTTGTACTGTATTTGTCGATTTTGTATATAGAAGTTGTATAGGAATAAATTTGCAAAAAGAATTTGGCAATAGCTGGGGAGCAGCAGATTGGTTTGACAAAATAAAATCAGGAAAATATGTTTTAAAGGAAATTTCAAGAGATGAATTAATGCCTGGTGATGTACTAGAATTAAAAAGATTTTCTAGTAGTGCAACAGGACATGCTATGTTATATTTAGGCGAAGGAGAAGGAGGAAAAGCTAAAGTAGCACATTCAACCACAGTTGTAGCTGAAGGATGTAGTCCAGGAGTTGAAGTCGCTGAAAGAAGTTTAGATGGTTATATCTTTGGTAGAGTAAAAGATGATGTTGATGTAGAACTATTGGTTGACTTTGTTGGAGGTAAGAAAAAAGATTATAAATATTATGGACTTCCTTCAGAAGGAGAGTATACAGGAACAGAAACATTATGGGAAAAGCTAAAATCAGCATTAAAATGGGTAATTAATTTATTATCTCAAATAGCAGATTATTTGGTTGGAATAATGACAATGTTCATAAGAATGCAAATGGTAGGTTGGACAGCAATAATTGAAGAATTAGTAACAAAATCTATAAATGCTGTAACAGGTGAAGTTGTAGTTCAAGAGGATAAAGAGGATGACAAAAATAATTCTTCAGCTAATAATACAAATACAATGAATAATCAAACAACAAACGAAAATACAACAGGAAATCAAACAACAAACGAAAATACAACAGGAAATCAAACAACGAATGAAAATACAACAGGTAACCAAACAGCAAATGAAAATACAACAGATAGTCAAACAGAAAATAAAGATGATCCTGAAATAGAGGCATTAATGAGACCGGCATCTAATGATAAAAAAATAATTGATGATGATAGAATAACAGTTGAAAGAATTATATATAATCAAATTCCAATATTAGATATAGATATATTTAATCCAACGGAAGCAGCAGGAAAAACATTAAAAGAAGATGGTGCATTAGCTATAATAAGAAAAACAATAGCAACATGGTACAATGTAATTAGAAATGTTTCTATTGTAGCAATGCTAATAGTACTACTATACTTAGGAATAAAACTTGCAATTTCATCTGTTGCCAAGGATAAAGCCAAATATAAAAGTATGTTAGTTAACTGGTTGGTAGGTTTTATAATAATAGTAGGAATTCACTATATTATGATTACAATAATATGGTTAAATCAACAATTGGTAGATATATTTGTAAATTTAACCCCAGATAATGAATTGTCTTTGTATGAAACAGTTAGAACTAAAGCATATGAATTAAAGTTTTCATCAGGTTTCATTGGCGCAATAATGTATATGTATTTAGTTTATTTGATGCTTAGATATTTGTATGTTTATATAAGAAGAATGTTTACTATAGTAATACTAATAGTTATGGCACCTGTAATGGGAGTTGCATATGCAGTTAATAAAATAAAAAATGGAAAAAATATATCATTTAAAAATTGGTTTACAGATTTTGCTGCATTTACATTTATTCAAAGTGTGCATGCATTGATATATACTACATTTTTAAATATTGTGTTAGAGTTATCTACGGAATCATTACCAGGAATAATAATATCTTTTATTGTATTGAACTTTATGTTAAAAGCCGATAAAATAATTGTAGATATGTTTGGATTATCACATTCAAGTGAATTATCAAGTGCAATTAAACCAGGGGGATATGCTAGAGCATTTTTAGCAGTAAAAACAGTAGGAGCAGCAACTAGACAAGGTCTTGGCTTTGCAAAAGGCACAGCAAAAACAACAATGGGAGTAGTAGGATTTATAGGTGGAGCAATAGTTCCTGAACAAATTAAATCAAAATTTAAATTGATAAACTATAATTTTAACAAAAAATATAATACAATGCTAGATAATGTATTTGGAGAAGATAATATAAAAAAACACAGACCTACATCAGATAACATGGGTGAAGCTGAAATTAAATTAGAACAAATTAGAGCTGAAAAAAGAAAGTTGAAAAGAGAAAACAGAAGAACAAGCATAGACTTTGGAACCAAAATGATAAAAGGCGGATTCCAAGCTTTGGCTGCAGTTCCATTAACTATTGCAGATCCAAAATCTGGGCTAACATTAGCATCTAGAGCATATGACAATTTAAATGCATATAAAAGAATAAAGAAATATAAAAGTTATAAAGATAAAAACGTAAGATATTATGCTAAGAAGATAGCTTTAGTTCCAGTAACTTTATCAGGTGTAGCATTTATACCAACTAGATACATGGTAAAAAGAGCAGATGTAAAACAAAAGGAAACACTAATAAAAGAAGAATTGAACCCAAAAATGCAAGTATTATTTACAGCTAAGATGTATGAAGATAGGCTTGAAAAAATATATAATGAGATAATGATTGAAACAAATCAAATGTGTGACAGCCAAGAAAATCAAATGTTTGGATTAGCATTAAAAGAAAAATACAATGAAAGCTTACAAGAAGGAATAAATAATGCATTAAAAGGAGTAACTGATGAACAAGTAAAACTTGCCATAATGGATTATACAACATTGAAAACAAAAGACATTGACTATATTATAGAAGAGTTACAATTAACTGTTCAAGATAAATTTAAGCTAAGAAATGACACAAGAAAAGAAATAGAAATGCAAAGTAAAGAAATGGATAAAGATGCATTAAGAAAATTATTAGAAGAAAAAGAAATGTACAACGTATCAGAAAAACAATTAGAAGAGATAATAGAAAGAATAAACAACGATAATAACGTAAAAGAAATGAAAAAGGAATCAATAGCTAGTGAAATAAAGAAAGAATTAGGAAAAGAAAATAAAGTTCTTGAAAATAACGTAATAGACAAAATTGCAGATGAGTTAGTAGAAAAAGGTGTAAAGGAAAAAGATGAAATAACTGAACTTGCAACATCTACATTAAAAAGAATAATGATTGAACAAAATATAGAATTATCAGAAAAAGATACAAATGAAGTAATAAAAATAGTAGAAAAAGTAAGTGAGTCTAAAAGACTGGGAAGAAACAATATAGATGAAGAAGTTCAAAGTATATTAAATCAGTTAACAAGTAATTCAAATATGGACAGTAGTAAAGCAAGTGAAATTGTAAGTTCAATGAAAGAAGAGCAAATAAAGAATAGAAATGAAGTAATGAGTAAAGAAAATTTGGAAAATATAATTAACAACATGGCAAGAAACAATAATATAAATATAGATTCTAAAAAAGTAGAAAAAATGTTAGAGATGAAGCAGAAAGATAAAAATACTTTAACAACTTCAGATGTAAACAATATTGTTAATAATGTTCAAAGAATTATTAATGATGAGAAAGCAGATATACAATTAACAGAAAAAGCAAAAGAAAATACTAAGAATGAAATAATGAAGGATATATCAAAATCTGCACAAAAAGAATTAAAAGATACAAGAATAAGCAAATTAATACCAGATAGCACAAGAGAAGAATTAATAAATGAAATACAAAATTTACCTTTAGGGGTTTCTAATGAAAAAGATATAAGAAAAATAGTTAAAGGAAGATTAAAAAATTTAGAAGCAGAAAAAATAGATTTAATAACGAAGAATATAAAAGCTGAATTGGACTTAATTGAAAAAGAGAGTAGAAACACAGAAAGTATAGCTAAATCTATAACTAAAGGACTTAATAAAAGAGACAGTATAGATAGAGGAAGAAATGTGCAAATGCATGAAGAATTTATAGACAATATATACAAGTTAAAAGATATAAACGAAATAAGTGAAGAAAGATTCGGAAAACCAACTTATAAAGATATAAGAGTTACTTTAAAAAGAATTGAAGATTTATATAAGAATTAAGGAAAGGAGGTAAAAAATGAAATATTTAAAAAAAGTATTAATTTGTATAATGATATTAATGATTATAATAAGTTCTAACCAATGTATTTATGCTGCAAATACAGGAGGAATGGTAACCAACAATATAAGAGATACACAAGAATCAATAAGTAATAATAATGATGGCGACAATAAAAAATCAAGTAGTAGAGACAGTGTTGATGATTTAATAGGATCTGCAGTTGATGGAATTGTTGGATTACTTCTTTATCCATTTAGATTGGTTATAGTCATAATAGGCACAATAGCAAGAAATATAACAGGTACGATAGCAGCTTTAGGAGGATTTGATGGAGAAGCTTCTGTTGGAGATACTCTTTTTATATCTGCAGATGACATACTATTTAATAGAATACCACTGACTGATATAGACTTTTTCGATTTTTCTAGTGACAATGGGGCAATTAGCAGTATAAGAAAAAATGTTGCAATATGGTATTCTGCATTAAGAAATTTAGCAATAGCCATATTATTAGTAGTATTAGTATATATAGGAATAAGAATGACAATATCAACAGTGGCAGAACAAGAAGCAAGATATAAACAAATGTTAACAGATTGGGCTGTAAGTTTTGCATTAGTATTCTTATTGCATTATATAATTTTGGCAGGAATATATGTATCAGATTCACTGGTAGAATTAATGGATGTGAGTAGAGAATCCTATATAAATCAATATAATTCTAATGCAAAACTTATAAAAGTTAATGATGTTATGAATTCAACATTAAAGGAGGCCTTAAAAACAGCAAGTTTTTGTAAAGGAATGGGAGCTGCCATAGTATATACAATACTTTGTGGTGTTACATTCGTATTTTTAGTAATGTACATACAAAGAATGATTACAATAGCATTTTTGATAATGATATCACCATTAATAACAGTTACATACTCCATAGATAGGGTAAAGGATAAGAAATCACAAGCATTAGACAATTGGTTAAAAGAATTTATGGTAAATGTACTAATACAACCATTCCATTGTGTAATATATTTAACAATTTCAATAACAGGAATGAGCTTAATGGATGGTAGTCTAGGCGGTTCTGTTGTAGCAATACTAATGACTGTGTTTATATTTAAAGCAGAAAAAATAATCAAAGCTATATTTAGTGTAGTTGATGGAGGAAAAAGTTCAACAGATATGGCTTGGGGTTACGCAATTATGGGAGCTGGAGCTGGAAAAATAGAATCTATAGCTAAAAAAGGTTTGGCAGCTATGAAAAATAAAGGAAATAACAATAGTGGAAGTAATAATCAATTAGAAGAAGGAAACCAGAGCAAGAAACCAACTATAAATAGGCAATCAACTAATACAGAAAAAGAATTAAGTAATACAAAAGGAAGTCAACTTCAACCAAGCAGTATAAATGGTGGAAATAATAATATACAACCAAATAATCAAATTACTGGAATAAATAATGATATAAGTGAGCTTCAAGGTCAGATTCAAGCAGCAGATGCAGAAGGAGATACAATGACAAGAGATGCACTTGAAAGACAATTAATGAAAAAACAAGTAGAAAAATCTATGTTAATGAAAGAGGGAAAACAAGAAACAAGTAATAATCAAGTAACAAGTAACAATCAATTGAATCCAATGCCTAACGAATTTGGAGAAAATGAAAATAGAAAATCAGAAAATAGTTATTTAAATAATCTAAAAAATAAAACTAAAAAAGGAGTTGTAAAGAACTTAAAATGGCAAGCAAAATGGGGAGCCAGAGTAGGTGGAGCAGCTTTAGGTGCTTCACAAGGTTTTACAGGAGCGTTAGGAACAGCAGCAGCTACAGAAGTTGCAACTCAATATGTAACAAATAAAGCAGCTGATAAAACAAAGGAACTTCAAAATATTATAAGTACCAAACAAGCAGAAAAGCAATTTGCAAAAGCATATAATCAATATGCAGAATTGGAAGAAAATAAAGTAATAAGTAATGAAAAAATGAAGGATATAACAATTAAGTATATGAAAGGTGAACATGATGAGGAAATGAATGAAGCAGATAAAGCATACGCTGAATATGTACAAGATTTATATAACCAATACAAAAAAATAGGGGCAGAAGACCCAGAACAGCTAGTAGTAGATACAGTTGAGGATGTTCAAAAGAAGAGAGTAACACCTGATTAAAAAATGTATATGAAAAAAGGAAGTGTAATATGAATTTTGTTGATATAAGACTAAAAATACGAAAATTTATAAAAAAATATAAAAAAATATTTATAATTCTGTTAATTTGGTTAGCAATATTTATGATAAATTGGGTTTTAAAAAACAAAAAAATTCCTGATGTGCCGAGTACTACGTACGAACCAAACAAAACTGTAATGGATAATGAAGAAGTACCAAAAAAATTGCAAGAACCTATAAATGAAATAATAGGAAAATATGTTGGATATTGCAATGATAAAGATTATGAAAATGCATACAACTTGTTAGAAGAGAGTTGCAGAGAAGAAATGTATCCTGATTTTGAACAATATAAAAAGCAAATAGATATGATTTTTAATGGATACAAAATATATAATATTCAAAGTTATTCTATCGTTGGGAATGATTATGTTTATACAGTAAGAATTTTAGAGGATATATTATCTACAGGAATGACTGACTCGGGATATTCATATTATGAAGATAAATTTGTAATCAAAGATACAAAAGATGGATTAAAGTTATGCATAGGAGGATATATTGGTAAAAGTGAATTAGACTCTGTTGCAGAAGAACAATATTTAAAATTTAATTGTTTGAATAAAGTTGTAAAATATGATTCAGAAACATACGAAGTAAAGATAACTAATCGTTCAGAATATCCAATAGTATTATATGATGGAGATGGACAACAAGAAATAACATTAGATATAGGAGACCAAGAAAGAAATTTGACATATTCAAATTATTCAATTGTAGTATTGCAGCCAAAGCAAACAAGAACTTTTAAGTTTGAATTTACAAAGTATTATGATGATGGTAGAACAGCTACAAAATTAAACTTTAATAGTATAAGAGTATTAAAATCATATGAAGAATATCAAAACAATAGAGAACAAGCGCTAAATGATGCTGTTAAGTTATATAGTTTAAAAATAGATTTATAAGGTTATTGGAGGTGATAGGAAATGGATGAAGAAGAAGAAAAGATTGAAGAAGAACAAATAGAAGAAGTAAATCAAGAAGAGCAGGAAAAACAAGTTCGTAAAGAGAGAAGAAGGACAAGTAAGAGAAATTTAGCAAAAGTAGCAAAAAATTTATTAAAATTGCTAAGAAGAATTCCACTTCCAATAACGATTACTATAGTAGGAGTAATATTATTTATATTATTAGCAATAGGAGTTTTAGGTTTTTTCTTAACCATGCCAGGAATGGTTAGTGATAAAGTAGTGGAATTATCTAGTAAATTTTGGAATCCATTACAGCAAATATTTTTAGGTAACTGGGTAAATATAAAGGAAGAAGATGAGATAGAACTAGCCAATTATTTAGAAAATATGGGATACGATTTATATGGATATGGATTTGGTAAGGTAAAAAGGGATGAAGAAACTAATGAAATAACAGAAGTTGAATCTAAATATTTATTAGGATACTTAATGGGAGATTATACAACATATGCAGAGTATAAATTATCAAATAATACAGCTCTTCAAAAACTTGTGCAGCTCGTAAAAAAAGGAGATCGAGCTCCAAATGGAATGATTCGTATTATTGATGAGAAGTTCAGTTGGCTTAGTACAATGTATGATGCTACAGATGGAATGTGGGTAGTAGCACCAATACCGGGGGCGGCAGCAGTAGAATCAGCAGTAAAAACTGTTGCGGACTGGTTTAAAAGTAATACTGATTCGGTAGCGGTGGATAGAGCTGGCAAAAAAATGGTGTTTTCAATTGCACACGCAGATATAACTTGGAAAAAAGGTATACAACTAAAAAGCACAACTTATCAATTCAATATGGATGGTTGGACAGGAAGATATGGGAAACCATTAGAACTGTTGCTAACATTGCACTTAGCAACAATGGCGCCAGAGTTACCATATCAAATAGTTGTGGACGAGGATATTGAGACTGAAATTCAAATTAAATTACATGATTATAAAAATTCTAGAATAGAAATGAAATACAGACTAAAATCTCCGTTAGAAGAAGGATGGCAAGAAAAACTAAAAGTTGAAGGTTGGAAAGGCGAAGATAAGTTAGACAAATTAAAAGAATTTGCAGGAAAAACTGAGTTAGAGCAAGCAGATATGGAAAAAATTAATGAGATTTTGAAAGACTATGCAAATGAAAATAAGGGAGAAGTTGATCTATCAGATAATGATAGTTATATATATGCTGGTGATTCAGGTGGAAGAGTTGATGCTCAAAAAAAGGCGAATGAAGAAAAACTTAATGAAGTACTTCCAGAGGTAAACAAAAAGCTAAAAAGTATTATAGGAATAACTACCACTGAAATGGAAACTTTAATTAATGATAATTCAGGAAGTTTTACATATAAACAACCATATATATCACAGGTTATAAAAGCATGGTTTAAACCAATATTTTTCGTAGGTGGTTCAGAAGAAGCAAAAGCAGCAGGTGTACCAGATGATTTTAATGCTTATGAATATTCGACAGAAGAAACAAAAACAGAAATGGAATATGCAGGAGCAATAAAAAATGACTTAGGAGAATCAGTAGCAGTTAGGATTACAAAAGGTTCAATGTCACAAAAAGCGCAACCAATGAAAGGTGAAATAAATCCAAAAACTAAAGAATTATTTGTAGGAAAAGGAAATGAAGATATAAATGGTACAGAAAAGAAACCATTATATTATATTTATGATGGGTCAAAAGAAACTGCTGATGAAATTGATAGATTGCAAGAAATAGAAGCAACTTTAACTGGTATGGATTTCCAAGAAAGAATGGAATATTTAAATGAAAAAGAAGATATTGGAACATATTCAAACTTTTATAAATATATAAAAATTCATTGGCAGCATTTACTATATTAGAAAATATGAAGACTGCTGATGCAGATATGATACTACGAGATTTAAAAGAACTTATGATAGAATTAAAATATTATAATAGAAAAGATTTTAATATACTAGATACACTTGTATTAGACTGGATTATACCAGAATATAGAACTGGAAATTGGCCAGTAAGAAAAACAGAAAAACAAGATTATGATTATGGTACAAAAATTAATTTTAAGAAAGAATTACCTGAAGAAGAATTAACAGCAGAGCAAAGAAGAGATTATGAAGGATTTGAAGAAGGAAAAAAAGTAATTACACCAGGAGTAGGAAATATAACAAGTTCTGGAAAAGATGAAAAAACGGGAAAAGATTATATAGAGATAGAATTTACTCAACCAGAATTAGTAGCAGGAATGACAATGAGAATATCTGGATTCAATTTAGATTTATCAAAAGCAGAATATAATGAAGATGGAACATTAAAGAAGGAAACTGAAATAGGAACAACGGCAAATTGTGATATAACAGTAATATTAAGAGATAGTAAAAAGGCTATAATAGAAGATGTAGAAAATTACATGATGCCAAAAGCCAAAAATTCTACGCCATTTGATGTAGTTTCAGAACAATTTACATATTGGCAGGCAAATGAATGGGAAGGTTTTCCTTGTAGCTGGTTATATGTGCGGAAATAAGAATAGAAGGAGCACTCAATTAGGAGATTCGTATGGTTGGGATTTTCAATATTATATAGGTTCTTGTGGCGATTTAAACTTGGATCCAGGAATTTGGTTAGATGAAGGTTCAGAAGGAAAGATAGTATTGGAAAAATTAGGATACACTATTACCAGAAGTGGTGGTTGGGTAAAGGCAGAGGATATGTTAGATGCATATTATCAAGAAATGCAAGGGGCTATAGATTGGATAAAGAAAAAAGTAAATAAAGAATTAGCTCAAAATGAAATGGAAGCATTGTTAGATGTATATTATGCTGGTAGTGGATGGATGACAAATTTAATTGATGATGTTAATAATGGAACTGTAACCCAAGAAAGTTTTACTAGAACAATAACCGAGGTACCAGCTAACTTAAGAGGTTCGTATTCAAGTAATCCGTGGCAAAAGCTCCCTAGAATGTTTAAAAGAAGAGAAGGGGATTATAAGTTATATACTGAAGGGCTTTATTGCAGTGGAGACAACCCAAATAAGCATTATGAATTTTCTTCAGAAACTCCTTTTCAAGATATGATTAATGATGTTAATAGTGGAAAATTAGTTGATTAAGGTGGAGAGTTTTATGGAAGATAAAAAATATAAAATTTTAAGAAAGATAATAATAATTTTTATTATTATTTTGATAGTACTGTATATTTTTCTAAATATTATTAATTATCAAAAAAATAAGTATGCGGAAAAAAATAGATTTGTATCAAGAGCTGAAGTCCAACAAGAATACATGAGTGATAAATGTTTTCCAAGTGGGTGTTATGCTTTTTCAAAAAAATATGAAGGGAAGATAAATGCAGATGAATTATATAAAAATATATATACATTTGTAAATTATATTTCAGAAATGTATCCGACAATTCAAAAAGAAGATAAATCATATTTTAAGTCATATTTTGATGAAAATTCAAAAAAAATAGAAAGTATTACTGGAATAGGCGAATATGATGAATTCATTAAAATGATAGAATATTTAAAAAATGAAAAACAGACAGGTGATATAGGAGAATATCAAAGTTCATCATTTGACACAAAAACAATAGAAACTAAAAATAGATGGATAGAAGTAAATTTAAATATAAAATATTCTAATTTAAGCAATGTACTAAAGTTTAAATTAATATTTATGAATG
>ERZ808277.567-NODE-567-length-11006-cov-2.285453_pt1 | contig 11006 bp, 10 predicted proteins | sample MGYA00521240_ERZ808277 | MGnify/ENA primary metagenome ERZ808277 (study PRJEB31516, sample SAMN03275599) | gut metagenome | biome: mammalia-associated habitat; material: feces | host: Papio cynocephalus | place: Kenya | collected 2012-07-17 ... | reverse complement strand
AGCATCATCTCTTATCCTTTTATCCTCTGTATCCTTCGCTGCAGAACAGAACCTTGAATATCTTCCAACTGCTGCGCAGTGGGCAGAGCACACATCAGTTCTTGCAAAATACTGGATGCATCCTGATGCACAGGGGGTGCCTCTTGGTAATTTCCCTACCTGGAGATGTGATGACGGTACTTTGCGCAATCAGAAAAGCTGCAAAGGGGAAGGCAGTTTAGGAAACATGCTGGAGCTTTCAGGTATTGATTTTGTGAGAATGCAGGCCAGACAGACCTTTGCCTACGGTGTTCTCTTCAACCTTACAGGTGATGAACAGGCTTTAAAACTGCACAAAGCCGGTGTGGATTTTCTTCTCAAGAATGCACGCGATCCTGAAGGCGGATTCTACTCTCTCATGAAACAAGGCAAGCCTTTAACTGCTGATGACCATGCTCTTCCTGTAAAGAGACTTCAGAGAACCTCTCAGGATCTGAGCTATGCACTCGTGGGTCTTGCCATGAACGCCTATCTTACCCATGATCCTGATGTGATTAAGGTTATCATGGATTCAGAAAAGTATATTTATGACACCTATTTTGATGAAAAGGCAGATCTTATGAGATGGTGTCTTGAGGATTCAAAATCAGACAAAACCACTCAGAAGGAGCTTGTGGCTCTTTTAGATCAGATAAATGCCTATATGGTTCTGACATTAAGACTGATCCCTCAGGATGATAAAAAGGCCTTTGTAGCTGATCTTGATAAAACCGTTGACAGCATCAACAACCATTTCTACAACAAAGACAGAAACCGCTTCTTCGGCTGTATTGACAACAAGTCATGCTTTGATCTCAAAAAGGGACGCCATCTTGACAACGGTCACACCGTCAAGGCTTTCTGGATGGAATACCTTGTAGCCTGCATGACCGGTAATGAAAAGCTTAAAGAGTTTGCAAAACACGGTATGCTCACAACCTTACATAGTGCCCAAACAGATGAACATACAAACTGGTATGGCGATCTTCTAAAGAAGGATGCCTCCTGGTGGGAGTATGCTGAACTTGATCAGTCAGCTCTGACACTTGCTCTTACTGGTGACTATGAGCTGCAAGATACTCTAAGACCATGGGTGAATGATTATGTTGACAGACAGTACGGTGAGTTAAATCATTTCGGTCTAAAAACCTTCTTCTGGAGAAACGGTTTCCATTCAACCGAGCATGCTCTTATCGGTACAATTCTGTCCAACGCCATCAGAGCAAATGCCTGCTCTGATGACAAATGCCGCGCTGAAAACAGGGTAAAGCTCTACTTTGCTCCTGTAAACAGTGATGATACCATCTTTACTCCATACCTTTATTCAGGAAAGATTGTTTCTGTAAAGGACAGGGAGAACGTAAAGGAAGTTACCTTTGAGAATATTGCTCTTCCAGTAAAGGCATACTGAGTTATCGGATAAATTTTTCTAAGGTAGCAACATTGAACGGCAGCCAGTAAGGCTGCCGCTTTTACTTTCAGGGGGCAGGTGCTTTTACCCTGAATAACACAAAAGAGAGTTTTTAATGAGGTTTAGAAAACTTTTTTTGTGACTGTTTTTGAGAACATAGTGTGTTTTGGAATATTCGGGCATAAAGGATAGACTCTGCGCTAGAGAAAACTGACTGAAAATAAGGTTCAGACTGATGACGGAGAGAATGTGTATGGCTGTCAGCCTTAAAGCAGTTTGTGCAGAAAAGTCAAAGTAACTGATTTTCTATGGTGCCGTTAGTGTGTCAGGCTAATTTACAACAACAAAATTTAAATGCAACCTGGCCTCATCTAGAAGTTTCTGGGCTTTGGTAATATCATTTATCGAGATCTTCTCAGAAAAATATCCGCCTATGCTTATACTGAGCTTTACAGCAGGATGCTGAGGAATAACCGTTCTCTGTATTGCAGATCTGATTTCCTCAAGTTTTCCTTTTAATACAGGCTGTTTCATGCCGTAGAAGAATATTAGGAACTTCTCGCCTTCAAGATAAATAACCGAATCGGTTTTTCTGACACATTTCTGTATGGTGATTCCAAGTGTCTTTAATGCAGCCTCTGTAACCATAGGTCCGTAGGTTTCCCTGATCTGCCTGTACAGATCAAGATCGATTCTGGCAATGGCTGTGGCTTTCTGCAGGGCCTGTTTCTGATCGTCATAATAGCGACGGTTGTAACAGGTCGTCAGCGGATCTCGGTAGTTTTCGTCACTGTACTCGTTGAACAGTCTGATAAAATCATTCTTTCCAAAATCCTTGAACAGAGAATCGTTATTGATCATGGAAACTGATTCAAGAACATACTCCCTGCTTTCAATAAGAATGTATTTTGCGGTTACAAAAAAGATATTCTGTTTTAAAAACTCAAACTTGTTGATTTGAGTCTTTCCATTCAGGGCCCGCATGGTGATGCTGTCGGGGTTGCTCGCGTCCTCGCCTACAGAAACGGTTTTGAGTTCACCGTTCTCTGCTGTTATGTACTTTTTTCCGGCAGCAACATCAAGAAGACTCACATAGGTGAACATTCTTGACAACTGCTTTAAAAAGGGGATGATTTCGTCTCTTTTAAAAGAAATGTTCTCTGACATATAAATCTGATTTTGCTGACTGTAAATTATTATTTTGCTTAAACGTCATGTGCTTTAATCTGCAGAAAACGCTTTTATACAGGTGGTAATGGAAGAACCTGCTACAGATAAAAGCAGTAAAAGCATATCTTAAGTTTGAAAAAAGGAATTTTATAGAGATCACATCCTCACGTAAAACTGCATTAAGATTATATTTTTTGCAGAACTGTCTCTTATAGTGAAAAGATAAACTGATTCTGAATATTAAAATGCGCCGCTGTTAAATTTTACTTTTGCCAGTGTGATGAGTGAAACTGTGGATAAAGGTAGTTTCCAAAGGTTAACCACTGCAGATTAGTTCCTGAAAGTAGACATCATCTTATTAGGCTGATATGAGAAATATAAACTCCGGTCATTTTATTGATTATTACCTGTAAGTTCAATGATAAATGTGCCTGTTTGAGCTGTGTTACTGAATTTCTGCAGTCAGATTTTTTTAAGATGCATGGAAATTCAGCACTGTCAGTACACACATCCTGCTAATGATAATCTTCAGATGGCACACTAATTGCTTTACTGTATCTGTAACAGTAATACAGTCAATAAACTGATAATTGAACCGGGTGTGTTATGAGTGATGATTTAATGATATCTACAGATAAAGGTCCTGACATGGGCCTTGTCAGCGATCATCGTAACCTCCAAAAAATTAAGGAATTAGGTTTAGGTGATAAGAAGTCACAGGCTTTAGCTTTAAAAGCAGCAGCTGAACAGTTCCAGTCTATCTTAAATCAGTACTGGGTTGATGCTATGCGTCAGTCAAACGATACCATCAATCCTGACTCTCCATTACACTCTAAATATTCTGGCTTCTTTGAGGATATGTTGGCGCAGCAAAACGTAGCTACTATGACCAAAAAAGAGGGTATGAACAAAAACTCTATTACTTATTTGTTGACAAAACAGTTTGCCAAATCCTTAGGCGATGAGGGTAAGGAACTCATGAAAGAGCTTGATAAGATGTCAGTCTCCGGCAATCAGCAGGGTTCTTACATTAAAGGCTCTAACATCAGTGCCAGTCAGTTCATTGACAGCCACATCGATGCAAAGGGTAGTATTACCTCATTGCGTAAGATGTATGAAGGCTTGCCTGATCCTAATACTATGTCAAGCTTTGAATCACAAGAAGAGTTCGTCGAAAAGATGATGCCTTATGCTCTAAAGGCTGTCGAAGGCTTAGGCTTTAATCCATTAGTACTGGTAGCTCAGGCAGCTCTTGAGACTGGATGGGGACAACATGTCTCTGCTGGTAACAACTATTACGGTATTAAAGCTAATTCATCCTGGACAGGTGAAAGCGAGAAACTTGCATCTCCTGAATTTGAAAACGGTAAGTTTGTAAGTGAGGTCAGCTCCTTTAGAAAATATTCTGACGTTTTAGACAGTATGAAGGATTATTTAAAGTTCATCAAAGAGAATCCAAGATACGAAAAAGCAGTCGGCAAAAGTTACTCTCCTGATGAGTATTTTGAGGAAATTCAAAGAGCTGGATACGCTACCGATCCCAACTATGCAGACAAACTTAAAAAAATTTCACGCAAAATTGCATTTATGGCATACAAATAGCATATGGATATATTGAAGAGGAAAAAAGGCAATTAGTTGCCAATTACTTGGCAGTGCCATAAAGGGGTCATAAAATGTCAGTCGATTTAATCCTAACTGGTAAATATGGTGTTTTAAACAGTCAGAAGTTGCTTAATGCTACTTCTAACAACATCAATAATGTAAACACCGACGGTTACGTTCGTAAAGAAACTCAGACATACACTTCATGTGTAGACTGGGGCGTGGGCGCAACCTATACCAGACGTGTTTATGACCAGTATGTACAGCGTCAGATGTTCACTGATACTGGTACTAAAGCTTACTATTCTGCTTATAAAGAAGGTATGGATACAGCAGATAAGGTTCTGTCTGATTCAACCATGTCTATTGCTAATGCAGCAACATCTGTATTTGATGAATTATCAACAGCAGTTAATAACCCTACCTCTTCTGCTAACAGATCAGCTGCTAAAGCTCAATTAGAGAACTTAGTTGAAAGAGCAAATTCAGCTAACAACTCTATGCTTGAGTCTTTAAATACAGTTAATAACCAGATTTCAGACAACGTAAATGACATCAATTCTTTGACAGAGTCAATCTGCAAGATTAACGATCAGATCAGAACTTTAAGTATTTCTGATAATGCAACTAACAATGAAATCTATATGCAGATGTTAGATGAACGCGATCGTTTAATCAATAATCTGTCAAGCTATGTAGGTCTTAACGTAAAACAGCAGCAGGACGGTACCTATGAAGTCTATATGGACTCAGGTATGTTACTTGCTAACGGCGATGTTTATGCAAAGTTAACTCAAGAACAGAACAAGTTTGATGTAACTAAGAGCGATATCTATCTTACCTATGACAGCATTTATGACTCAGGTAAAGATAAGAGTCATGTAAAGTTATCAAGTGATAACATCGGCGGTTCTTTAGGTGGTTATTTAAATTCTACCAAAGAAATCCGTGCAACCATGCGTGAGCTTGGTAAGGCTATGGTTTCTTTAGCTGATGCTTTAAATGTTCAGAACAAAGCAGGTTTCACTCTAGAAGATATCGCAGGTGGCGATCTTTTGACAATCCCAGGCGGTTTTGGCAGATCAGATAATCCAGATAACAGCATCGCTTTCTCATTCAATGAGAACCAGGGCTCAAATGTGCAGAGCTACTCTTTCCAGGTATCTTTCAATGGCGGAGAAATGCACATTTACAAGGTCGATGCAGATGACAGGAGAGTTGATATCACCAATGAGATTGGTAATATCCCTGATAATGCTACCTCTGTAAGTTTAGATGATTATGGTATCACTTTATCATTTAATAAAGACTTCGGTACTTTAAAAGGTGAAGGTACAACTTTCTACGTACAGCCTACTTTAATGGTTGGTACTGATATTAAGTCAAATGTATCAAAACCAGAGGATTTTGCCTTTGCTTCAGCTGTAAGAACACGTACAGCTTCAAACAATTACGGTAATGCAACTGCATCTCTTTCAAGATGTTCAAATACTGGCGCAGACTATGGTGTATCAGTAGGAGCTGATGGTAAGCCTGTATTTAATGCAGGTGCGCCAACTAACATCGTTATTGATGCCGACGGCAACTATGTAGTTAAAGATTCAAATGGCGCAATCTTAGGTAGAGCTCCAGCTTCTTGTAACGGTACTAATGTATTAGCTAATGCAGTGACTTATGACAATGCAACTGGTACCTATACCAATACTCCTTTAAAGGATTATGGCTATGACATCACCATTAGCGGTACTGTAAAAGAAGAGGATAAGTTCTCAATTGAAATAAATGAAGGTGGTCAGGCTGATAACTCCAATGGTACTGCTCTAATCCAGATTAGAAGCAAGAACATTACCAGAACTACAGGTTCATCAAAGACTACTACCTTTAATGACGGTTACGCAAACCTATTAGCAGAATTAGGTGCATCAATTACCACCGCTAGTGCTAATGAAGAAGCTGCTACTGCCAAGCTTGAGCAAACCACCAAGCTTTATCAGTCAGATGCAGGCGTAAACCTTGATGAAGAAGCTACAAACTTACTGATGTATCAACAGACCTATCAGGCATGTGCAAAGATCATCGAAGCTTCTCAAACTATTTTTAACTCTCTAATCAGTTCATTCTAAAGGAGGCTGCTAAATGAGAATTTCAACAACCATGCAGTTTACCAGTAGCCTCACCTACATTCAGAAGGCTAACTCAACTGTAGATGATTCGGCAAAACGCTACAATACCGGTTTAAAGTTCAATACTGCTGGTGAAAATCCATCCGGTATGGCATCCAAGGTTAAATATGAAGGTGCTATTGCAGCTTATGATCAGTACTCTAAAGACGGTGGTTTAGCAGCTAATACTCTGTCTGAAGAGGAAACATCTCTGCAGTCAATGTGGTCAGCGCTGTCAAGCATCAACACCCGTTTAATTCAGTGTGTTGACAGCTCAAATGATGATAGTAGCTTAAAGGCTCTAGCAGCTGAAATTGCTCAGACTCGTGATCACTTATATGACTTAATGAATACTCAGAATACTGAAGGTGAGTACATTTTCTCTGGTGCTAAATCAGATGTACCAACCTACACTTTAACCTCTGATGGTCATTATAAGTGTCAGGCTGATGGTTCAACCAGAAGTGTTTTAGTATCACCAAGTGTTACTGTTCAGGTATCAGATTCAGGTTTGGATATTTTTGAGAACTGCCGTACTGCTGACTCTATGACAGTTACTGGTAATCCAGGTATTTCAAGTGCAGTAATTAGTTCATATGGAGATTTTGGTGATTTATATGAGCAGTATTACTCAAGTGCTTTGGGTGCTAATAATACTTTGACTGTTAACGTAACTCCAGATGGTGCGTTCTCTCTATTAGATCAGAACGGTCAGGTGATAGAGCAGGGTGAGGTTGATAAGTCTAACGGTACTATCAATGTTAAGGGCATGGAGTTTACTTTAGGAGATGCGAACTATGTTGGCACTATCAGTGTTGAACTTGATCCTCCTAATACTGACAACATGCTGAATGTACTAACAGACATTGTTAATAAGATTAACGATCCAACCTTGAGCAATACTGAAAAAACAGCAGCTATTGCTAAAGTTCAAAAGTCAGTTGGTATTGCAATGACTCAGTACGATTCTTACCGTGGGCAGATTGGTGCCAGACAGAATACTATTACTACAGTTTTAGATTCAAATGAGTCATTATCAGACATCAAGACTGAGTCAAAAGCAAAAGTATCCGAGGTTGATGCCTTTGAAGCAGCATCTGATTTAGTGCAATCACAAAATCAGCTAGCTGTTTCACGTCAAATTTACAGCATGTTATCTAAACAGTCTCTGTTTGATTACATATAATAATATCAGTGAGAGGAAGAGAATATGATTAACTTAAATACAAATGTAGCAAATGCTAATGCCGTTGTTTCAACCAACACTGCAACTAACAGTGTAGCTAATGTTGCTGTTAAAGGTAATGCTCAGGTTAATACAGGCGCTTCATCAGTTGTAAATTTACAGACTGGAGCTCACAGTGGAGATTCAGTAAGCTCTGTTAAAGTTGATGCATCTAATGCAAAGACCATGGTAGCTGATATCACAGCAATGTTTGCCAAAAGTGGCAATGCTGTTCAGGCTAACTTAAACGGTTTTGATGCAGCACGTCTTTTAGCCTAATTTAAACCTCTTGGGTAGATGTTCCTGTCCCATATAGATCAGGTCATCTGTCAGAGCGATATATAGAAAATGCGCTATCACCTTATAAGGTCGATGGCGCATTTTGCTTAAAAACTCATAAGATAGCTTCCCCAAAATTTTTTTAAATTTACTTAAAGTTTTAAAAAAAGTGTCCGTTATAGAATACAGATAGAAGAGTAACATTACTTTTCTTAGGAGAGAAAAATTTTTACCTCTCGATAAGAGGGGAGGCTAGCTATGAGCGATATTACTATTACTAGTTCTAATTCAATGTCATCAGTAGCTAATCAGGCCTATGTTGCCAATACTCAGACAACCAAGGCTGACAATACTGTTGCGGATGATGTAAAAAAACAAAATACTCAAGCAGTAAAAGATAATACTAATTCAGTTAAAGATCCTGAAACAAAGAGTACCAGTGCTTCAGATCTTGATGAAGTAGTAAAAGAGACTGCTAAAAAAATCAATGAAGAGAAAAAGCTCTCTAAATATATGCAGGAGCATAATGAGAAGGTAATTCAAGAGCGTAAAAACGATCTGAACCGCCAGAATATTGGTCTTGCATTCAGTATCGATAAAGATACTGAGAATACTGTAGTTAAGGTTACTGATCTTAATACAGAAAAGCTGGTTCGACAGATCCCATCTGAGGACTTCTTAAAGCTTGCTGAGCGCTTAAAGGATATGAGAGACAATACCTCTGTTTCTAAAAAAGATACTGAAACTAAAGGTATACTTTTTGACGAAAAAGCATAGCCTTGCCTCATACCGCTTCAAAAAAAAGACCTGAAAGTTACAACTTTCAGGTCAAATTTTAGAGATCTTTCAGTCTTTCTCTGTCATTAGTTAATCCTTTTAGGATCTTGCTTTCTATTTTGCAAGCAAAGCTTCAATATCGGCATCAGCTGAACCTAACTTAATTCTCTGTGCTTTTACAAAGTTTAACTTTGGATAAAGAGCTTTCATATCTGATAATGACTTATCGATTGAACTTCCTCCTGAGGTGCAGAACAGGTAAATGTTCTTGCCCTCAAGGTTATAGCTTTCAATAAAGGTTTGTATGATTCTAGGGGCAGTACCCCACCAAATAGGGAAGCCTAAATATACGTTTTCTTTGTCATTAACGGCAGACAAGTCATTTGCAATCTCTGGTCTTACATCAGGAGTCTTCATCTCAACATTAGCTCTGCAATTATCCTGTCTGTAATTTAAATCGTCGTCGGTATATACCTGTTTAGCTTCAATAGCTAAAGCCTGTGCATCTAACTTTTTAGCTAACGCCTGTGCCACAATTTTTGTGTTACCTGATGCTGAGAAATAAACAACGATATCGTTTGCAGCGGCAAATGAATTTACTGAAAAACTCATAATAGCTCCTAGTGATAGACACTTAATCAGCTTTGAAAACTTCATAACAACTCCTTGTGAATAGGGCAAACATCAATGTAGATTATGGTAACTTTGCATAGTCGTCATCTGAGACGGCTTCAAGCCATTCGTTTGAAGTGTTTTCTCCTGGAACTTCTACAGCAACATGAGAGAAGTAACTGTCCTTTTTAGCGCCATGCCAGTGTTTTACTTCAGGTTTTATAAAGACTACAGAACCTTCATGTAAACTTACAGGTTCTTTGTCTTCTTCTACATACCATCCTTCACCACATGTGCAGATTAAGATTTGGCCACCACCATTTGTAGCATGATGAACGTGCCAGTTGTTTCTGCAACCAGGTTCAAAAGTAACGTTTGCGACAACAAAAGGCTCACCTGGTTTTAATAACAGGTTTAAAAATGAATTACCTTTAAAATACTGAGCATATGCTGTGTTTGGATTGCCTTTACCAAATACATTTGCTTTTTCAAATTGTGCCTTATCTGGGTATTTCATAAAATCCTCTTAATCTTTATAAATGTCTTTAATTATATTAAATGCTGCCCATGCCTTAGGCCATCCTGCGTAGAAAGCTACATTAGTAATCATGGCTGCCATTTCCTTTTTTGATACGCCATTCTTTTTTGCATTCTGTAAATGGAACTTTAAAGAACTGTCAGTAATGCCACTTGCAACTAAGGTAGAAACAGTGATCATGCTGCGTGTCTTTAAATTTAAAGTGCTGTCAGACCAAACTTCACCAAAGAGAATGTCATCGTTGTATTTTGCAAACTCTGGTGCTAACTTGCCTAAAATGTCACGACCTGCGGTTACAACAAATTTCTGCTCTTCACTCATATAAGCCTCTTCTTCGTATAGTATTTTGACCATAAATCGATGGTTCTCTTTATCTATGTCTTAATTTTAAAAATCTTGAGAGTATGAAATTTGCACAATCTTTTCAAAATGTTGTCAATTCTTCTAAAAATACTTATTTTCTTGTCAAATTGTGCAAAGTGTCTTAAATGAAAGAATGTCTTTTTCTGTTAGAATAGCCTTCAAAATCGTGATTTTTAACTTAGAGCATTATCTGATAAGTATTACAGGACACAAGTTTTGTAAATTGGAGCTAAACATTTTTTCAATTTGCACGATAATATAATTAAGTAAATGAGTATTTTTGATTGCAGGAGATCAAATGTACGGACGTAATTTAAAAGCTTACAAGCGCACAAACCTTGAGGCTGAGCTCTCTGTAGCAGATCCTCACAGAATCATACAGATGATGTATGAAGGTTTGATTGAACGCCTGTCTCAGGCTAAAGGCGCTATTTTGCGCAATGACTTTGAGTACAAGGCAAACAGACTCGATAAAGCCATTGGTATTATCAATGGTCTGCAGACCGCTCTGGACAAGAGAGGAAATCCGGAGCTTTTTGACAGAATGTACGCTCTTTATGACTATATGAAAGAGTTGCTTGCAAAAGCTTCAGTATCTTTGGATGTGTCTCAGATTGATGAAGTAATTAATCTTATCCTGCCTATAAAACAGGCCTGGGATCAGATTCCTCAGGATATTAAGGATAAGACTAATCAGGAAATTCTAAATTCACCTGATTATTAGTTTTATTTCTGAATATACATTTTTTAGCGATATCCCTGTATTTAAGACTGATTAGATACAGGGATTTTTTATCAGTTAAACGGTCAGGATAACTTTATGGATAACAGATTATTTCTAACTTG
>ERZ808277.563-NODE-563-length-11039-cov-3.774490_pt1 | contig 11039 bp, 9 predicted proteins | sample MGYA00521240_ERZ808277 | MGnify/ENA primary metagenome ERZ808277 (study PRJEB31516, sample SAMN03275599) | gut metagenome | biome: mammalia-associated habitat; material: feces | host: Papio cynocephalus | place: Kenya | collected 2012-07-17 ... | reverse complement strand
CGACATACGCTTCCTTTTCCATGAGAAGCCCGTTCGTAAGCGTATCATAGAGGGAGGCGGATTCCTCGGCGACCTCGCTTGCCTGCTTGGAGAAATTGTCCTTCATCTCTTCAGGTGCCTTGTCACCGAGTTCCTCGATAAGCCCCTGGGTAATCTTAAGCTTCCTGCTCTTGTCGATTATGTCCGTCATCTTCGCAGCAACGTCCTGATGTTCGGAAAGATATTTCTTGACGTAGTCGGGCTTCTCGGCATATGTCCTCACTCCGTCAACGATTGCGGTCGTCACGGCGCTCGTGAGTGCCGAAAGCGCTGCGTTCTTGAGAGTTGCGGAAGCCTTCTCTCCGTCTCCGTATGCTTTATATAAAGCCTCATTGTCATAAGTGATCTGCTTGATGACTGGGTCTAACAAATCCTCGCCAAAAGAAGTGGCTGAATCGACTGCCATATCGGAAAGTATCTGAGTCGCAGTACCAGCAATGTTCGCCGAGACCGTATAATCGAGGCCTTTCTCGATTCCCGACTGAAGCACCTTCCCAGTGACGCTTTCGGCAAGCTTGTTGGACACCCTGTCACTGAAAGTGCCGAATTTTGCGGACAGCCCTCTCGTCACACCGCCGATTACGCCTTTTATCGCCGCATAGCCAGCGCCCTCGGTGAGGTCTCCGTCTTCCTTGGCGACCTTGGAGAAGCCCTTGCCAGCGCCCTGCAATGCGCCTATGGTGGACTGGGCGACGATGTTGGCAGTCCTTGCCGCCTTTGCGGAACCTGTAAGAGCATTGACTCCGCCCGAGATCCACTTTCCTGTGACAATGGACGGAACCATCTCGCCGAGGCCCTGTGCGACTCCTCCGACGAAGTCCGCAGCGCCCTTGGAAAGGAATGCGTTGTACTTCGTGTCGTTGAGCGACTGACGTGAAGCCTCTGGTGAGGCAAGAGTCTCCCATCCGTTCTTCTGCCCCGTCCACATCTTGCGTGTGTCGGAGGTCGGGTCAAGCGCATTGATGAAGTCGACCGTGTCATTGAGCTGTTTTGTGGCATTGGTCACGGTCGCCTGCCAGTCGACGTTGATGTTGTTCTTCATCTGCGTCTCGAGCTGATGGTTGCCCACTGCACCTGCGATTGCGCCCGTGATACCCATGGCAAGGTCGCCGATTCCGTCGGCGAAGTTGAGGATACCCTCCTCGATTCCGTAGAGAGGGGCGAGGATGAAGTTTCTTGCCTTCTGGAACCATGAAGGGTCATCGTCATGGTTTTCCTCGGCAGTGGCCTTCTCGGCCGTAGCTGAGGCATTCTTTATCTCATCGGCAAGCGAAATGGTCGGAGTGATGTTGTCACCCTGACCATTAAGCTGGTTTATGCTTTCGGAGTCCAGACCATAGTTCTGGTAAGCGCCGTTCATGATCTTCAGATAGTTCTGCTTGTTGAGATTCTCGTAGAAACCTGCCATGTGTTCTTTTTCTCCTTCCTGTCACAGGGACTGAATCGGTCGGTCAATGATTGATTGATTGATTGATTGATTGATTGAATCTAGAGGATTCTTGCGCCCTTGGAAATCTCGGAATTCTTACGTCCGTGTACGTAATAAGAATCGCCAGAGAATTGTTTCGCCTGCTCAAGAGTCAGCACGTAGTAACCGCCCTTGGAAGGGTCGTAGTAGACATACATGTTGCTTCCGAGCCTGTCGGAGTGGAGATGGAAGAGCGTAGGCTTGGCGAGCTTGTTGGTGCTGACGTAGTTGGTCATTCCCTCGATTTCATGGCCTATGACGTCATCGGCGGTGTTTCCAGATGGATCATATGCCGTTTGCTTGAGTTCGTCCGCAGAGGTGTACATGGAAAGCGTCGGGTCGAGTCCTACGCTCTTGATGAAGGATGAACCGCTGTCGGATTCGCCCATTGCGTCATAGTAGCGCTGAAGCTCTGTCTTCTCCTTGTCGGTGAGGTCGGAGTTGTTGAGAACGTTGTCGGTATACCATTTCTCGAGGTTACCGCTTTGGCTGGCCAACTGCATGTACTGCTGGAAGGTGCTTACACGGCTTGCGTTCTCGGAGTTGGTGTTGTCGTAAGCGACCGCAAGAGCGTTGAGCTTCTGTCTCGTCTCGTCATCCATGTCGGGGTTGGACTCGAAGATCTTCTGAAGGGTCTCGGAGACGTTGCCGTTCTGCGAGGCAGTGGAGAGAAGGTTCTGATACTCGGAGAGCTGGTTCTGCTTTGCCGTCTCGGCCCTGTTGTAGGCGTCCTCGGTAATCTGGCTCTCGGTGTCGTTGTAGTCCTTCAGTGCGCTTGCCTGAGCGTTCATGTATGCGTTGGAGAGCTGTGTTCCCGCAATCGTTCCGGCGCCCTGTGTGTTGATACCCTGCTGTTTCAGCGTGTTCTGCATGTTCTTCTGGGCAAGGCGCTGGATGTTTCCGAGCTGTACGGTCTTGTTCCAGTAAGCCTCGTAGTTGCCCTGTCTCGCAAGTTCGGCTAGTGCGTCATCGTAGGCATTGGCATCATTTCCGTCCGTATCGGAAGAAGCGGAATTGTTGCTGTTATTGTTGTTCCCATAGCTTCCGTAAAGACTTGAAAGGCTGTCGGTGGAACTGCCATCCGTATCGTCAACGGATGAGGTGTTCCTTCTGCTGCTTTTCGTGAGGCCTTCCTGGTATTGGCTCATGATATCCTTGGTGTTGTTTCCGAATTGGTTGCTGTAGCTGTTGCCGTTGCTGTCATAGAGACTGCCACCGCTTCCGCCGTCATAAGTGCTTAGCTTAGTTCTCATCGTGTTGTTTCCTCCTTCTTGTCATCATCATCATTCCATATGTCATCATTCCGTCTCGGCTTCAAGCTCGTTGATTCTCGCACGGGCTTCCTTGCGCTTCTTCAGCACGTCCGCATAATCCGCCTTAGATTTCACGTATTCGGTCTCGTCATCCTCGAGCTTGAGTTCGTTGAGCTTGGAGACAACGTAGTCAGTGGAGGTGAGATATTCCTTGAGGGAGCGGATTTCATCGTCACGGAGAGCCTTCTCTCCGACACATTTCCTCAGTAATTCATCCATCATCATGGTGTATTAAGCTTTCACTCCTTTCGTCACGAGTCTGAGCGTGACACTCGGGTTGACGGCATAGGTGGTGTTGTCATTCTCAGCCGTGATTACGTATCCAGCCTTCTGCAGGAACGAGACATCCGCAAGCGAGAGGTCATCCGCAAGGGTTGAAACTAACTCATTTTTGGTTTGATACATAATAGTGGTATTTTTTAATTTGGCATTGAGTTCATCTACACTTGAAACAGATGTGTCTTTAATCCAAATGTAAACACCAATGCCACCACCATGAGCCGTATATTCCATATCGTTAATAACGGAACAATCTTCTGTAGAATGATAATATGAAGATTTATCAATGAAAGCGTCTGAGCCTTCTCCTTCAAGCCTATCGGATGGAAGATAGGCAAAAAAGATATGATTTTTACTGCTATAGGTAATGAAAGGGAATTCCATGTCGCTGGCATTGATTCTCTTCATATGACTGACTTTCTCGACCTTGAACAACCCGTTGTCCTTTTGGATAATGTCAACACGCTCGTAGGAAGACAATGACTTAATCAAGTCGGAGAGAAGAGGTGTGATGGTGGTGGCGTTCAATGCACCTAAATCTATATTTCTATTGATAGCAGTTGAAATAGTACAGGGCTCATCTAAGTAGAAATAGGTTTCGGCTTCTTTTGAAGAAACATTCACATATAATTTGGAATAATCAGAATTCCAAATTTTTGTAAAAGTACCCAACTCATCATTAAGAAAGACTTGAACAACGTATTTTTCTACCCCGTATTTGTCTATCAAAACGAAGAAAGCTCTATCACTGATATTTGAAACGGGGTACATACATTTAATGCAAGTAATGACATCACTCAAAGAAAATGGAGTTGCGTTGTCAGTCCTTCCGTACACCTTCAGCTTCGGGTTCTCGACCGACTTCAAGCCTGTGTAGTAGGGGACATACGGAAGTGCCGTACTGCCTTTGACGAGCATTGTCTCGGCTGGATAACCTGTCATTCCCTCTGCAACTGAAGTCCACTGACCGACTCGGATGAAGTGGCAGTCTTCGCTCGTTGTAAAGCTGAAAGTGTCAGTTCCGTTATCGTAAAGACATCTGAGATAATTGCCCGAGGAATCATATTCATAGATTTGGCTCGTTCGTCTGTTCGTTGCAGACAATGAAATCGTATAAGTTGTGTTCGGACTCACGGGAATGGAATTCGTACCATTTTTTGCGATAGTGACATCCCCTGTCGGTCCAGTGCCTTTCGTCCAAGTTCCGCTGAACAGGTTCCTTGAATACTCCGTCCTTCCGCCTATGTTTGCCACCAAGCCTCTCGTATCATCGTTGCCGACCACGCTTCTTTCTCCGATTGTGCTCGGAATGACTGTGGTCGCTTCCTTGGTGGTATACTCGCTGAACTGATAGTCCATCTCCTTACCGACCAGCTCCGACAGCTCGTTGTTCCGCAGGATGAGACTCGAAGTCTCCTTCTCCAACGTTGTGATACGTGCTTCATTTGCGCTTTCGGCTTTCTTGGCACGCTCCGCTTCCAGCTTCACGTTGTACTGAATCGTTTCGTCTGTATCCTTGATGTCCTCTTGTCTCTTATTCTCAACCCACGCCTTCAAGCTATCATCCCCGTCTTTTCTGGCTTTGATTTCAGTGTCGAGCTGTGCTGACGAGGCGAAACCCGTATGCCCCGAGTGTTCGTAGTCGAGGTTCTTCATTGCCGAATGGTCGTTGTTTATCGTCACTCCGCCCGAAGTGTTGAGATAGCTCTTCACATACGCTACCATCTGGTCTCCTCGGACTGCGGAATACATCTTTGCTCCGTTGCTACTCGCAATTGTATTGCCTGCCGAACCCGCTCCGAGGACTACGGGTCTCGAATAACTATCGTTCCCGTCATAGTTGAGATAGAGGTTGTCCTTCGAGCATGCGCCTTTTGCGTCTGGTGTCGTGACTCCGCATATGCCTTTCGTGACAAGACCTGCAGACGCAGCAGTACCGCCGAACACAAGCCCGTTCGGAAAATAGACGATATCCTCATTGGTATAGAGTAATTTTTTGGTGTTCCCGGCAACCGATACATTCACATAAAGGCTATTGTATTTCATGCTGGAAGTGACTGCCATATTGTATTCCGCCTTGGAGAGAAGGACCATGTCCTTCTCCTCCATGGTGGAAGCATTCTTCTTTACCGCAATCCTGTACATAGGCGTTCTCCGCTATCCGATGATTGCGACACCGCCTACAGCAAGATTGTTCAGTGACTCAGTATCATTGAGGGAGGAAGCGAAGACTAAGCTCAAGGCGCCACTCGTGACACGTCCCTTGGTATCGACATGTACACAGGAATACGTTCCTTCGGCGACGCCTGAGTTGGCAAGCGTTGCGTTGACCGTGCCACCTGCGTTCGTGAACGTCGCACTGACGTCACCCTGAAGTGTGGTAGTCGAGTCTCTGAGCGCAGGACAGACACCTTCGCTGAGAAGGTTTGCCCAGATTTGGACATGCGGAACGTTCAGTGCTGTCTCGGTGAGCATTTCCTGTGTGCAGGTCGCCGTAACCCTGAAGGTGTATTCCTTCTCGTCCTCACGGATCATGAACACGGTCGTTCCGGACCATCCGATTTCGCTTATGCCTTCGCCGACTCGGTAGAATTGCCCCATGAGGATGTCGATGCTGTCATCGCTTCCGCCTGCAGGCATGATGCTGAGAGTCCACAGCTTGATGGACTTGTCGTCATTCCATTTCGGTGCGTTCTCCAATGCGGTCATGTCCTGTTCGGACCATCCGATTCCCTCGTAAAGGGTTTCGACTCCGCCATCGGTCATGCTCGGTCTGAGTTCGATGGGCTTCGCAAGGGCTACGCCCGGAATGTTGATGTCGGCATGGAGCTCATCTATGGCCTCAGTCTTTGCCTTGCTGATCTGACTTCTCGTATCGCTTGCGGAGAGGGAGTCATCCTTTCTTCTGTAAGTATTGGCAATCTGTGTCGTTGTGCTGTAACCGCTGAGGTCTTCCTTGTTCTCGACAGCGGTCAGAGTGACATATGAGCTTCCCCATTTGACGACAACGGAAGCACCTGCCTTGGCGTTCTTGATTGTGTCCGCAGTTGAGGCAGTGCCTGTGGTGCCGATTGCGGAAATCCAGAAATCCGCAACGCCTGTCGCAACGATGTAGATGTTGTCACCGAGCTTGTAACCGCTGATTGCGTTCTTGTCGGACTTCGTTCCGCTCATAAGCCCTGTGACGTCACTGAAGACGAAGCCACTGCTTCTTCCGCTTGCGAGGCTGTATGCGGAGTCCGCCTTGCTCTGTGCGGCGCTTGCTGCGCTCTTTGCCTCGGATACCGCCGTATAGACTCCGCCCGACTTGACGTAGTTGTTGCTTCCCGATGTCGGTGTTGCATCCATTCCTGCGTTGACGACACTTCCGAGACCGACCTGTGACTTGGTCACTCCGTGCGGGTTGTTCTTGTTTGCGATATGAGTCGCAAGGTCTTTCGCACCCTGTCCTCCAGTTTCGGCTGTACTCTTGATTTTGGTCAATGCATCATGGAGTGTGGTACCCTTCGCAATGCCTCCGACAGCTTCATCCAACAATACCTGCTTGTCATCAGTCTCGAAATGGTAGAGCTCATAGACGCCTTCCGTGTTCGTCTTCTTCGTATACTTCGCCTTCTTAGTCTGATTGATTGAATTTGCCATGTTCCAATCCTCCTGTTTCTATTTGGTCTTTTTTATAAAAGTGACAACCCATCCGTGCCACTGCTTCCGCCTAGACTCAACATGCTTCCCTTATCAGCCTCTTCACTGCTTCCGTCAAGAGACAATGCCGATTTATCGGCAGTGCTTCTTATCACCAAGGCCGGGGCTGACGTGCTTTCCTCATGCGCCTCGGTGTCATTCCCTGCCTCGAGTGAAAGCGTAGCGGATGATTCAGCCGAGGACGGGATGGCAAGCTGTGCCGAGGATGATGTCTTCGGTCTGGTGCTTGCCTTCCTGCCCTTTATGAGCGCTGCGTTGCTTTCGGCGATCTCTTCCGTGATTCCCATTGGGTACGCATAGAGTCCGCTGTCGCTTATCATCACGTATCCTCCGCCGTCTGCCGAAGTGAATACGTTGCCTGTCGTAAGTCCTCCGTCATCTGCCGATACCGCAGGCTCGGACGGAGCGGATTCCGCCGAGACGGCAACGGGACTCGGTGACTTCATTATCATCCTGCTGACCTGCTTGGAAGCCTCGGAAGGGGTCTGCGTGACGTCCTCTCCCGAAGAGGCTTCCTCATGGATCCCCTCGATGATGTAGAAATCCCCCGGTTCCTGATTCTTCTCCTTCCGGAAAGCGTCCGAATCACCTGATTTCAGCTTCGTTGCGAACGAAGTCGTCTCCATATGCACGATTCTCTCGTTCAGCTCGCTGATGTCCGTGAATATCTCGTTTGCGCTGTCCACGCTTGCCCTGTCGACAAGCTCTATGAAGTCGAACAGGATGTCGAGAGGCTTCCACTGGTACTGACGTATCTTGCTAGCCGACCATCCTACCTGCGTTGGATTGTCCGGAGTCACCTGAGGACTCCTCGACAACATGAGCTTGCGGTGTTTCTCCGTCAGCTGTACTTCCTTCTTCTCCATGTCTTTCCTCGGCCTCCTTTCTAAGTCTTCTTCTGTACTCCTCTTCACTGAAGCGTCCGCCCGCCATGTCGTCATAGAAGCTGTCAAGCACTGCCGAGCGGTCGTTTATCATGTCGATGTCGAACTTGACCGCCATGTCGGCACCGCTCCATCCGCTTATCACGCCTCCCATGAGGGTTCCGAGACGGATGATGAGCAACAGCCATGCGTTTGCGTTCCCGAGGTTCGAGAAGTCGTCCACGGTCACCATCGCCCAATAGACTGCGACTATGATTCCCATGACTATCTTGAACGTCCTCTGGAACACCATGTTCTCGTTCTTGGCCTTGTTGAGGATATAGGCCTTGTCGACCTGCGAGACGTTTATCGGTACGGCGTCAAGCGAGAGATAGTATGGTGCTTCGTAGGGGAATATCCTTATCTCGCCGTCCTTGACCTTCTCGATTCCCCGTACCTCCTCGGGAGTCTTCACGTCTATGAATGTCCCGTCCTTCATCTTCAGCGGGATTCCCTTGACCTCCTCGTGTACAGGCCTTGACCACCAATGCTTCTTGGTGACCTCGATGTGGTCGCACAGCAGGAGGGGATTCCCTATCTCGTCTATGTGTGCGAGGACGGCCTCGGCGTCATCCGTTCCGATTGCGGAAATCTTCTTCCGCTTCAGCTCGTTTGCGCAGTACCAGTCGAACCAGTCGGGGAAATTCCTCTCATACTGCTTGACCTTCGTGCGCTTGTCGAGATAGCCCTCCTCATGGACTATCCTTCCGTCCCTGTCATACTTCTCGTATCCTACCTTCGCATTCTGATACTTCCCGCCTTCCTTCCCCTTCAGCTTGTCCGTGAATATGTTCTCGCACAGTATCAGTCCGATTATCGACAGCGAACAGGCTATCACCGTGTTGCTTATCCATGTCGAACGCTTCACGGGATCCGTGAACGTGTCTGGGTCCTGCTTCAGAGGGAAGAAGATGGAGACGAACACGATTATGACTACCAGTGCGAGGGCTACGCTCATTATCTTCGCCCTTATTGTGGTCTTGCGTATCCTGTCTATCTTTGCGTTCAGCTTTGTGCGAAAGGATACATTCTGCGCATTCTCTTCGTTTCTGTCCATTATCTTCCTTCCTCGTCCATTATCTTCTCCATCCTAGCCTGATGGATGAGCCATATGAGCAACAGCAGGAACAGCACGAGTCCGAAATAGATGAGCCATGTCCAGTTGTTCCCCTCGCTGAACGGATTCAGCCAGTAGAGAACCTTATCCCAAGTCCACTTGTAGGTGATCCAACAGGTCACGAGACATGCGATTCCCGCAACGAGGAGCGTGAGGAGGGTAACGAGGGCAACCTTCGCCCTGTTCCTGCTTCCTCTTCCGCCCTTCCCCTTCATCCTGTATCTCTTACTCAATTGCTCCGCCTCCCGTGATTTCCTTCTTCTGCCTCTCGTGCTTCTCCTGCACCCTCACCATCGCCTCTGCGCTCAGCTCGGCGTCCTGATTCTTCCGTATCAGCTCGTTGCACTTCTTCGTACCGCTCACGCAGAACGCTCCGAGGAACGAGCCTATGAACTCGGCGAAGCAGAAGATGATGAGATAGAACATGGTCAGATAGAACAGCCACAGGATTGTGGCAACGAACAGCCATACGACACACGAGGAGAAGTTCGCTCCCTCGCCTGCCTCCTTGTTCGCCTTCGTTATCGCCCTCAGCTCATGCGCCACAACGATGACCGTGCATAGGATGAGAAGGACGATTCCGAGGCTGAAGCGCCATGGGATGAGGGGATTGGTGAATGCACCTCCCGTCCAAGCCATCACGGCGTATACGACCAGAACGGCAAGCGGTGGAAGGAGGTTGCACGCAACCTTCCCGACCGCAAGCCATCTCTTGCGTCTCTTATAGTACTTTATCGGATTCGTCTGCTTAAGCGAGGCTGTCTTTGCTCTTGCCATAGTTCACAGCCCCCTTCACGTTCTCATGTATCTGAGTGGCGACTCCGTTGCGGACGTTGTCGGCGCTGTCCGCAGTCAGTGCCTGGTTCGCAAGGATTGCGTCAAGCCTTGCCGACACGCTCGAGTAGCCCTTGGTGAGTGCCTCGTTGCTTTCCTTGAGCGCCTCGATTGCCTTGGTCTGGTCGACCTCGTTGCGGTTGGATTCATCAATCTTGGTCTGAAGCGTGTCAACGATTTCCTGCTGTCTCTTCACGCTGTCGGAAATCGTCTGCGCGTCAGCCTTGAAGCGCTGTACGCTGTCGGTCGCCTGCGAGGCAATCTCCAGGACCTGCTTTGCGTTCTCTGACGCAATGTTTGCGACATTGGTCGCCGAATTCGCATTTGCGCAGTCCACGGTCTTGCTCAGGTGCTTCCACTTGTAGAGTCCGTAGATGAAGGTGATGATGTTCAGACATGCGTTCATCGCACTCGTGAGCGTGATTGTCATGACGTTGTCTATCTTCTTCGTTCCGACAAGCTCCTCGAGCTCATCGGGGATTCCGTTCCCGTTGTCGTCCCTGTACTCGACATAGACCTTTCCGTCCTTGTCGACCACAAGCTGCGATTGGTCGGGAGAGGAAGACGTTCCGTCATTTCCCGTCTCCGTATTGTCATTGGCATATCGTATCGTATTCGTCAGAATGGGGCGAACTTCCTCCTTGGACGCTTCGGCGAAACCGAATGCGAGTCCTGCCATAAGCCCGGCAGAGGCGATGAAGAAGATTCCCTTTTTTTCATTGTGTCTCATATACACTCCTTTCAGGACTTCCCTAGCTCTTCCCGTAGGTCTTCCCGGCGTAATGGTAGAGGAAGTTTATCTTCGTGAGTACCGAATTGACGGCGTGCGGTGAGGTTATGCACAGCGAGATGAACGGGCCGTAGAACTTGGCCATGAGCGTCTGCGTGTGCGGAAGGTCGTATCTCGTGTAGTCCGTGCCCATGTAGTTGAGGTTGGAATAGTCGACCTGACCGCCCATGTCGAACAGCTCGTCCATGGATACGTTGTTGGTCATCGTCTTGACGTAGACCTCGTTGCGGTATCCCTTGTCGGAGATGATTGTGTAGGTGTCCACGACCTTGCGGTTTCCGAGGCTTCCCGTGAGATATGGGGAGGTCACGTAATATGCGCTTACCGCCTCGTAGGAATTCAGGTAGTATTCATAGCCGTTGAGGATGAATTGCGTGAATGTCCGCCCTCCCTGTGTCGCCGTCAGCGTGTAGTAGTCTCCGAGGACAAGCTCCGTCTCTGGCTCTATCATCACGTAGAACTTCAGCGGGCTTCCGTCCAAGGTCTGCTTGAAATTCTGTATCACGAAGCAGTCGAGTCCGTCCCTGAAGTCGTCCATGTCGTCACTGATCTCGAAGCTGACCTTGTTGCCTCC
>ERZ808277.556-NODE-556-length-11108-cov-3.165385_pt1 | contig 11108 bp, 20 predicted proteins | sample MGYA00521240_ERZ808277 | MGnify/ENA primary metagenome ERZ808277 (study PRJEB31516, sample SAMN03275599) | gut metagenome | biome: mammalia-associated habitat; material: feces | host: Papio cynocephalus | place: Kenya | collected 2012-07-17 ... | reverse complement strand
ATATTTAAAAATCCAAAAAGAAATGCAAGTTCAAATTATTGTATAGGAAATAATGGAGAATTAGTTTGTTGTGTTGATGAAGAAAATGGGGCATGGACTTCTTCTAATATGGTTAATGATTGCCAAGCAATAACTGTTGAAGTTTCTAATTGTGAAATAGGAGGAGAGTGGAGAGTTTCAGATAAGGCATGGAACACATTAGTAAATTTGGCAGTAGATGTATGTAAAAGATATAATTTTAGACTAGCCTATGATGGAACACCAAATGGTTCACTAACAACACACAGAATGTTTGCTGCAACTGCATGTCCTGGAGAATATTTAAATTCTAAAATGCAGCTATTAGCTCAAACTGTAAATGAAATTTTAGATGGTAAAAAAGAAACTGAAGAACAAGTAGGTGTAAAATTAGAAGAAAAGATAAATGTAAGATATCAAGCTTATAATGGAACATGGCTTCCAAATGTAATTAATAGTAATAATACTTCAAATGGTTATGCTGGAATATATGGAACTGGTATAAGCGGATTCAGAGGAAATACAGTAGGGAGAGTTGAAAATGTTGGAAAATTAATTTATAAAGTGCATAGTGTTAATGGTATATGGCATGATGAGGTAACAGACCGTGAAAAAGATAAAAATGGTGATAATTATGCAGGAATTTTAGGTAATAAAATTGATGGAATTGCTATTAAGTCAACTAAAGGTACGGCTAGGTATAGGGTTCATGTTATTAATGGAAGTTGGTTACCTTGGGTGAATGGTTATGATGTTGGTGATAGTATTAATGGATATGCTGGAAATCTTGGACAGGTGATTGATGGGGTTCAGGTTGAGATAGTGTAGGAGAATTAGGTTGTAACAAAATTGCATAAAAATAAAATAAAAATCCTTGAAATATTGATAAATCAAGGATTTTTGTTTTTATATTGGTGCGGATGAAGGGTGCGCTTTAATCTTTGAAAATACTGAAAACTATTGAAAACACTGAGAAAAAACAAATTATGCTTTTGCAATAATTGGTGTAAAAAAGGTTGTTTTTTTAAGAAATTGCACCAAAATTACACCGAAAACTTAGTTATATTTCATCGATTTTTTGAGATGCAGATGTATCCAATTCTTTTAGTACATCTGTATAAGTATCCATTGTAATTCCTATTTTACTATGTCCTAATCTTTTTGAAATTGTTTTTATATCTACACCTTTATATAGCAATAAAGTTGCATGTGTATGTCTTAAATCGTGAAATCTAATTTTTCTTATATTGTTTCTTTTCTGAAAATCTGAGAACCAAGAACCAATAGAATTTATGTTTATATCGTTAAATATGTAGTCTTGATTCTTATCAGATTTAGTTTTAAAGGATTTTAAGATTTCACATAATGAATTAGGTATTGAAATTGTTCTAATACGACTGTGAGCTTTTGGCTGTTTTTCTATTATACCAGTTTTTTTTGTATATAATCTAACAATTTTAACAGAAAGAGTGCAATTTTCTTCATCGAAATCACACCATCTTAATCCAAACAATTCTTCTTTAGAAAGCCCAGATTTTAATGCAGTTTCTATTAAGGTCCTTTTATCTAAATCTTCTTTTTTTAATAATTCCAAAACATTTTTATATTCTTCTTTTGTATATGAATTAATAACTTCTTTCTTTTCACCTTTTTCCTTTGTTTTTTGTATTTCACTTTCCATATTATCTAATTTAAGTTTTACTTTTTTGCAAGGATTAGATACAATTAAATCCCACTCAAATGCTTTTTGTAATATAGCTGTAACAATTTCATATATTTTTTCAACTGTACTTTTGCTAATTGGTACATTTTTGCGAGGTGGTTTATACATTGTTTTCCAAGTTTTAACTTCGTTAAAGTACGAATTTAAAATACTTGCATTTATTTTAGTAAGTTTATAATTACCCAAATAAGGTATTATTCTATTATTTAAATAAGATTTATATTTATCAACAGTAAGTGGGGAAGAGTTTGGCTTTTGTACTTCATCAATCCATATTTGTGCAAATTCAAAAAAAGTGTAATTTGTATTATAAAATAAACCTTTGTCAACTTCTGTTATAAATTTTGCAAGGGCTTTTTCCGCATCTCTGTCTGTTTTAACAGAAGAATCCGTCGTCATAGAGTACCTTTGACCGTCTTTCATATATTGTAGTCTATATTTGTTTCCTCGTTTTGTGTATGTTCCTGCCATGTTCAACCTCCTTTTATAAAATAAGATAAGTATTGTTACTTATCTTTTGTGTTATTTATTAATTTCAAACTTACCTATATATTTACCTAACACTTTAATAGTTGTATTCTTATCATATATTTGCATTTTAAAAGTTTCATCCGTCGACATAGGTTCTAATATAATAAAATCACCTTGCTTGCTAAATCTTTTTAGTGTAGCTTCAAAACCATTAACAAGTACTGCTGCAATTTCTCCATCAGTAACAATGTCCTGCTTTCTAATTAATGCATATGCACCATTGCGAATTACTTTATTCATGCTTTCACCATTAACTAACAGAAAAAAGCATTCTTCTGGATTTATTATCCCCATTAAGTTAGTATCTATTGGTAGGTAGCCTTCCAAGCATTCCTCAGCCCAGTTTGGTATTCCTGCTGAAATTTTACCATACACGGGACACATATAAAATTGTTTACTATTATTTATATTTGTGTTTCTAATATCAGATTTACCTAAAATGTAATCTATAGATACACCAAAATAAGTCGCAAGTTTAATAAGATATTCATTAGGAATATCTCTTTTTTCTTTTTCGTATAACCCTACAGCTTGAGATGTTATTCCTAAAATATTACCTATATCGTTTTGACTTAATTCTTTTTCCTTTCTTAAATATTCCAATCTATTCATAAAAAACTCCTTTAAAATATTTTGATAATATTATAAAACATTTTGTTTGATTTGTAAAGTTAAAAAAATTTTTCTTAGAGTCACAACACTTTGAAACAATATGTTTTGAATTTTTGAAATTTTTTTAAAAAAGGTGTTGACAGGAAACAAAATGTTGTGATAATATACAGACAATGAAACAAGATGTTTCAAAAAAACAAAAGAAAGAAGGTGAGTAAGACAAATGAATATAAAAAAAATACGTGAGAATAAAAAAATAACTCAAGAACAATCTTCAAAAGTTTTAGGAATTACTAAAGAATATCTTTCAATGATTGAAAGAGGAAAAAGAAATCCAAGCGACTCATTGAAAGAAAAAATGGCAATTCTTTATAATGTTACTATAAGTGATATTTTTTTATCATTAAAAGAAACAAAATGTTTCAAACAGGACGTTTAATATCAAGCCGAATCTGGCACAATTTCAAAATTTATACGAAAGAAGGTGAAAAGATGGAAATCAAAGGAAGTATACAAGAATTTAAAGAATTAATGAAAATTTTTCAACAAAAAGAAGAAAAAGCAACACTTGGTAGGACAAGCATTGCTAATGAAATTTTAAAAGAAATGACACAATATATCAAAGAACATGGTAGTAAATCTATTTCTTCGGAGTAATATTGTAATTTTCAAATAGCCATTCGTTATAATTTTTGATTTGTTCTAATGCAATACGGTTCGCAAAGTTTGCATTAAGACCAAATAATTCAGAAATAAAAATACCAGTAGGAATATTACTGTCATAATCTTTTGTAAGTTTTTCAATAGAAGTATGTAAATCATCAAAAAGTTTAGGTAAATATTCTTCATTAAATTTTTTATTGTAAAGTTCAATACAGTTTTCAAAATTACTCAAACTAATCACCTCACTTTCGAGGTAATTATATAAAAGCAAAAGTTAAAAGTAAAGGATGTTAAACAAAAGAAATTAAGAAAAAAGGAGAAAAAGTATATGAAAGATTTAATAAAAATAGAAGTAAATGAAAATCAAGAACCAGTTGTAAATGGGAGGGAATTGCATGAGGCATTAGGAGTAAGTACAAGATATAATGATTGGTTTAGTAGAATGAAAGAATATGGTTTTACAGAAAATGCTGACTATGTAACTATTACTCAAAAAAGAGTAACAGCTCAAGGAAATGAAACAACATTTATAACACATGCTATTAAGCTAGATATGGCAAAAGAAATATCAATGATACAAAGAAACGAAAAAGGAAAAGAAGTTAGACAATATTTCATACAAGTAGAAAAGGATTTTAACAGCCCAGAAAAAATCATGGCGAGAGCATTAAAGATAGCAGAAAATAAGTTAAATGTTTTGCAATTAGAAAACGCTGAGCAAAAGAAAACTATAGAAGAACAAAAACCAAAAGTATTGTTTGCTACAAGCGTAGAAAGTGCAAAAAATAGCGTATTATTAAAAGACTTAGCGATTGTATTAAAACAAAACGGAGTAGATATTGGTCAAAATAGATTATTTCAAAAATTAAGAGAATTAGGATATTTGTGTAAACAAAAAGGAGAAAATTGGAATTTACCAACACAAAAATCCATGGATTTAGGATTATTCGAAGTAAAGAAGACAACTATTACAAAACCAACTGGGGAAACATTTACTAATACTACACCAAAAGTTACGGGAAAAGGGCAAGTTTATTTTGTAAAAAAATTTTTAAATAACAAAATAGAAATTTCTGAATAAAATACATAGGGGTGATTTTAATGAAAAAAGAAAGAGAATTTAAAGTGATTGTAAAAAATCCACCTACTGAAGAACAAAAAGCTATTATAATCAAAAAGATAGAAGACTATTTAAGTTTAGTTTATTCAAACATTAAAAATAAAAATTAGAAAGAAGGTGAACAAAAGATGATATATGAAGAATTATATTTAAATTTAAATTATAATCAAAAAATTATATTCTCAATAACTATTATAGCAATAGTTATAACTATCCAAATTTTACTGAGATTAAAAAATAAGGCGTCAAAAAAATGTAATAGACAAATTATATGTCAAAGACCTAAAAAGACATTTTCAGCTAGAAATTTTATCTCAAACTATGATGAATTTATAAAAGAAAACACAAAAGGCATGACACTATATGAAGTAAAAAATGTCGATTTAGAAATATACAGATTAGTGATGAAAGGGGTGAGGTAATGGACAGATTGGACAAGCTATATATAGCTAATCAAATTAGAAAAGCAAAATTATATGCATCAGTAAGACCTGTACGCAAAAAAAGAGAACTAGCACTGTCTGGTAAACGTAACTAGTTCAAAAACACTAAACATTAAAGTATTCTCAATATTAGTTTAACATAATATTGAAGAAAATGCAAGAGGGAGGAATTAAATTGAAAAAAGAATTTAAAGAAAATATGTATGTTGAAGTATTAAGTAGAAAAAGATTTATATTAGGAGAAAAAAAGGTTATGGTTGAAGGACAACCTATAGGGAAAATTGTAAAGATTTTTAAATATACAAAATCAAAATATAAATACAAAGTTAGAATAGCACCAAATACATATGTATATTGTACAGATAATGAGATTAAAGATTATAAAATTGAAAAATAAATAATGGAGGTACAAATGAAAACAAAATATTATAAACATATTCATACAAATGAAATAGTTTATGAAGATGAGGCAGAATTATATGCATTTGAAAAATTAAAAATAACAGTTAAAGCTGAAAATGGAGTGCTAACAGATGAACAAAAAGAATTTATAAAATCAACAACGGAATGGTATTTTAGCGGAAATTGGATACAAGAATGGGAGGATATGGATTAATGGAAGAAAATAAAGAAATTCAAATTGTTAAACCACAATTTAATAATGAAATAGAGGCACGTATAAAAAGTGTTGGAGAAATAGAAAGTAATATGAAAGAGGTTAAAGAATATGTAAAAGACCTTAATAATTACTATAAAAATATTATATTCACAGAAGAAACAATGAAAGAGGCAAAAGATGAAAAAGCAAAAGTTAACAAATTTAAGAAGCAAGTTTCTGATTATAGAAAAAATATTATTTCAGAATATAACAAACCAATAAAAATATTTGAAGATACAGCTAAAGAAACAGAACAATTATTAACAGAAACATACAATACAATAAATACTCAAGTAGCAGATTATGAAAATATGCAAAAAAAATTAATGGAAAATGAAATTAGAGACTACTTTGAAGAATACAAACAAAGTCTAAATATTGATTTTATAAAATATGAAGATGCAAAAATAAATGTAACCTTAAATGCAAGTAAAACATCTTTAAAAAAACAAGTAAAACAATTTATAGACAAGATAACAGATGATTTAAAATTAATCGAAATGCAAGAACATAAAACAGAAATATTAATTGAATATAAACAAACATTAAATTTATCACAATCAATAGCAATTGTAATAAACAGATTTAAGGCTATTGAAGAAGAAAAGAAAAAACAAAAAGAAATACATATTGAAATGAACGAGGAGCACGAAATAACTCAAGGAAGTTATGAACAATTGGAGAGTATGTTTAATAAACCATTAGAACAACCAAGAGAAGAAAAAACAGAAAAAATTTTAACTTTAAAATTTACAGTAAGAGGAACAAGAACAAAATTAAAAGAGTTAAAACAATTTTTAGAAAATGGAGGATACGATTATGAATAATGAAGTACAAAAAAATAATGAATTAATGGTAAAATTTGATATTGACGGGAATGAAATCAAATTAACACCAAGTATAGTGCAAGAATATATAGTGGGAACAGATGCCAAGATAACTAATCAAGAATTTAAGTTATTTACGGAGCTTTGTAAAGTCAGAAAGCTAAACCCATTTTTAAGAGAAGCATATTTAATCAAATATAAAGCAGGAACACCAGCACAATTAGTTGTAGGAAAAGACGCAATATTAAAAAGAGCAGTATTAAATCCAAATTATGATGGAATGGAAAGTGGAATTATAGTTCAAAAAGATGATGGAACAATAGAAGAGAGACAAGGAACATTTAGATTAGGAAATGAACAACTTGTAGGAGGTTGGGCTAGAGTGTTTAGAAAAGATTGGTCACACTCTACATACTCAAGTGTAAGTTTTAATGAAGTAGCACAAAAAACAGGACAAGGACAATTAAATTCAAATTGGGGAAGTAAAGGAGCAACAATGGTTGAGAAAGTTGCAAAGGTAAGAGCATTAAGAGAAACATTCGTTGAAGATTTAGCAGGAATGTATGAGGCAGAAGAAATGCAACAAGAAATTCCACAGCAAGAACTTGTTGAAGTACAAGCAGAAATAGAAGAACAAACAGAAAATACAAAAGAGATATCAATGAATGAATTATAAAAACGATGTATGAAAATTTGAAAGTGAGGTGGTAGGAAATGGAATATAAGATTTTAGCAAGTTGTTCAACAGGAAATTGCACAATAATAAAGGATATTGTTGCCATAGATATGGGAATTAGTTTCAAAAAAATAGAAAGATATTACAAAAAGTTGAAAATAGTGTTATTAACTCATATCCACTCCCTCAGATCACTTTAAAAAAGAAACAATTAAGAAATTAGCACAAGAAAGACCAACATTAAGATTTGCTTGTTGTGAATGGCTATTAAAACCTCTTTTAGAATGTGGAGTTGAAAGAAAAAATATAGATGTACTTCAAATTGGTACGAGATACGATTATAAGCTATTTAAAATTGTACCAATTAAACTATATCATGATGTACCACAATGTGGCTATAGAGTATTATTTGACGATTACAAAGTGATTTATATAACTGATACAAAAACAGTTGAAGGGATATGTGCTAAAAATTATGATTTATATCTTGTTGAAGGTAATTATGATGAAGATGAGATAGAAGAAAGAATAAAAGAAAAACAGCAAGATTGTAAATATGTCTATGAATTTAGAGCAAAAGATAGCCATTTGAGTAAACAACAAGCAAGCGAATTTTTATTAAATAACATGGGGGAAAACTCAGAATATATATTTATGCATGAACATATAGAAAGGGGTAAAAATGAAAAGTCAATTTGAAAAAATATGTGAAGAAGATTGTAGACAATTCAACAATTTATTTAAAAGATACAAAGATAAAAGCGTTGAAGATTTAGAAGAATTGCATAGCATATCAACGATAGCACTTATATTGTCTCAAAGATGGTGTGAAATACAAAGTAACGCATCAATATTGGCTAAAGAAACTGGCACAAGTAAAACAGATTTTCAACAATGGGCATATCAACATTATAGAAATTTACAAGAAATGCACATTGATTGCAGGAGCTTATACAAATGTGTTAGAGAAGATTTAAAAGCAAATCTTTTAATGGAGAATTAATATGATAGTAACAGATTTAAGTAATAGTTTTAATCCTTGTCCTAAAACATTAGTTAAGGACAAGGAAAAGAAAACTATTATAAAAAAGAAAAGTAATAAATTAGCACAAAAAGAAAAAAAACGCTTTAGCATTTTAACAAATAATTTAGAACAATGTTATTTATGTCAAAATAATAAACAAGATATGCACGAAATTTATAAAGGATGCAATAGACAAACAAGTATGAAATATGGGTTTTGTATTCCTATCTGTCGAAACTGTCATTCGAAGACAGAAATAGATTCCAAATTAGATTTACAACTAAAGAAAGAGTGCCAAAAGGAATACGAAAAAACACATATAAGAGATGAGTTTATAAAAATAGTTGGACAAAGTTATATAGATAAACAATAAAAGTTTATCAGAAAGGAGCAAAAGAAGAATATGAGAATAGAAAAAATAAAAAAGAATTATGAAAGCACAGAATTGTTTTTAGAACTATTTTTAGAGTTTCCTAAAAAAGTTCAGCAATTATTATTAATGCCATTAGTTGAAAGTGGATTTTTTCCTCAAATATTTGATGATGAAAGTATAAAAAGTCCTATTGAGCAAATATTTATCACAGCTTTTCAACTATATTGTAGAGATAAAAAACAAATCTATCTTTTTTCACAAAAAGAAGTAAACGTTAATAGTAAGAAATACTACATAGATTTTGAATTTGAAGCAGATAATTATTTATCAGAATTAATATTTAACCATCAAATAAAAAATAAAAAATTTAAGTTAGCAATAGAGTGTGATGGATATGAATTTCATCAAAAAACAAAAGAACAAGTGCAAAACGATAATGAAAGAGAATTTGATTTAAAAATGGCAGGATATGAGGTTCTAAGATTCAGCGGAACACAAATATATAATAATCCCTTTAAATGTGCTGAGGACACATATAATTTTATAACGAGCAGAATAAAGGAGGGAGACAACTAGTGGCAAGAAAAAGAATGTTCGATATTGAAATAATAAATCAAGATAGTTTCTTAGATCTACCATCAGAAGCAATTGCATTGTACTTTTTGTTAGGAATGAATGCAGATGATGAAGGGTTTATAGCACCTAAAAGAATTATGAGGCTTTATAATATAGCTAATGACACTTTAAGAATTTTAATCTCTAAAAATTATGTCATACCGTTTGAAAGCGGAGTAGTAGTTATTACAGATTGGAAAAGAAATAATTATCTCAATCAAACAAGGATAATTGAAACAATATACAAAGAAGAAAAAGATTTACTAGCATATGACGATGAAACGCAGAAATATCAGTTGTTAAACCAATGTTTAACTGATGTTAAACCAATGTTAGGACAGAATAGAATAGAAGAGAATAGAATAGAAGAGAATAGAATAGAAAAGAATAGTAGAGAAGAGAAGAAAAAAGAAAAGAGAAATATATTAGTCGAATTATACAATTCGACCTGCACTAATCTTCCTCAGGTTCAAAAAATAACAGAAAAAAGAAATAAAGCAATAGATAAGTTTATTAAAGATTTTTCAGAAGATGAGATACAACAAATATTTTTAATAGCAAATAGTAGTGATTTCTTAACAGGTCACAATGATAGAAATTGGAAAGCTGACTTTGATTTTATTATGAGAATAGATAAAGCTACAGCTATTTTGGAAGGCAAATATAGTACAAGCAAAAATAAAGGCGGATTTGATGATTTTAAAGAAATATGGGAGGAGGCTAAATTACAAGATGAACAAACAGGAGACCACTCAAATAATAACACTTTTGGCTGGTAATTATAATGCTATAGCAGATAAAACAAAAGAACAAAAACTAATGATGTTAAATACATGGTATGAATGTCTAAAAGATTTAGAATATCAGATTGTTCTAAAAGCCGTAAAAAAAACAATAATAGATAGTCCATACCCCCCAACCATACATGACGTAAGAAAAAATGCAATTAAAATATTAAATCCAGTTAAAACAAAAGAACCGATTGAAGCGTGGCAGGAAGCATACAAAATGATATGTTCTGGTACATACATGACACAAGAACAATTTGATTTACACACTGAAGAAGTAAAAAGATTTTTTGGAAGTGTTGAAAATTTGCGTTCATATTCCTGTAACGAGGATTTTAACATAGATGTTGTTCGAAGTAATTTTTTAAAACAGTATGAAAGAATTGAAAAAAACATACAAGAAATAAAATTAATGCCAACAGAACTAAAACAACTAATGCAAAAAACTAGGTTGTTGACAGAATAGGAGAGGGTAATATGACAAACGATACTATAATTGCTGAATGGAGATTTGGGAAAAGAAAAGAAACTATAGCTAAAGAATATGCAGAGAATACAAATAAAATAAGAAAAATGCATGGAGATAAAACAAAAATGACACCTAAACAAGCATTAGCTATAGTAGAACCAATCATATTTGAGTATCAAACTAAAATAATGAAGGGAGAATGAAATGGAAATAACAATAGAAGATTTATTAAGACAAATGCTTAACTTCTTTCAGAATATAGATAAAAGAATGTCAGAGTTGAGTGTACAGCAAAGTAAATGGGATTCAATTCAAGATGAGTTTTTACATTATATCGAAAATCACAATATGAATGCTGTTAAATCTTGTAAGATAATTAAGCAGTTGAAATATGTTAGAAATGAAAGAAGAAAAGTAAAAAATGAGATTGATGTTATTCGTTCTTTAAAAGCAACATTTGTAGATAAATACAATAACAAATTTATAGAGAAAGATTTAATACAAGCAATAAAGAATTTAAAGGATTTAAATCAAAGACAAATCAACATTAAATATACATATCAGTATT
>ERZ808277.555-NODE-555-length-11122-cov-3.152706_pt1 | contig 11122 bp, 16 predicted proteins | sample MGYA00521240_ERZ808277 | MGnify/ENA primary metagenome ERZ808277 (study PRJEB31516, sample SAMN03275599) | gut metagenome | biome: mammalia-associated habitat; material: feces | host: Papio cynocephalus | place: Kenya | collected 2012-07-17 ... | reverse complement strand
CTATTTTTATAAATAAATTTAACAGGGTTGATAGTCCATTTATTAATAACGCCCTCTAAGCTCTCTATTAATTCAGGGCTTATTTCTGTTGCGTTTCTTACAAAATATACAACAGGCTCTCCGCAAAATATCGGCCACATAATTTTAAAGCAATCTAATTGCGTACTTTTTCCAGGCTCACGCCCTGATATAATAAAATTGAATGGCTTATTATAGCCATCAATCTTACTAAAATTATAATGAATATCGTCAAATCTTGTCATATCGAAATAGTCGTCTATTTTCATATTGTTAACTCCTTATTATTTAAATAAATATCTTGATACTTCTTTTGAACGGACAATTTTTTATCTTGAAAATCAATTAAAGTTCCACCTTTACATCTAAACGCCCGATTAACTTTCCATGATGAGTCAGTTATATTAAGCTCGCTAAATTCTACCATATTCTTAAAATTAACCCCCGCCATTCGAACAATAGTCTCTCCATTGTCTTTTAATAGCTTATAACGTTTTGGTGCTGTAAATTGAGCTTGTGTTGAGGTTTCTTCCCAGCCCCACCCTCCGAGAAAATCATCTTTATTAATTAAATCAGAATTCCAAACTGCTTGCGTTTTCTCGTTAAGAATAAAGAATATTGAGTCCGTGTCAAAATAGATTACATTCTCCCAACCAAACAATAAAGCTGTTTCTATTAATTGCACCCTTGAATATGCAGGAATACAACTTCCCACAGGTAGATATGTATATTTTGCATTTACTTCGATTTCTTCTCCTTCTTTTTCTGTAATTGTTGAATTAATAACATCATCAATTAAACAATTTTCAAAAATATAATTATGCGGTTTTTCAAGAAGTTTTCCATATGATGAATTATTTAACAGCTTATAATATAATGTGTTAAAAGCGTCTCCCTCTTGCTTTGCTTTTAATCGTTTTAAATAATTGTGCTTATAATAATTTCGCCATTTTAAAGGTTTTGCATTATATTCGTAATAGTCAATATATTCAACTCTTAAATTAACATAACATTTATACATTGTTGGTAATTCAAAATCCCAGATAGTAATTTCTTTGTCTTCTACAAAATCAAGTCCGATTAATTTAATTATTGAGTGTAATTTAACGTCATCATATGAGATTTTAATTCTAATACAATTAATAGTATTTACTTTATAATGTGGCTTTCCTGTGTGATATATTCCTACACCATACGGAAATAGCTTTGTATACATTTGTGTCGGGTGCATTTGATGAGCGTCTATATGGCCAATTTTTTGGTTAATATTTACAAATTGCCACCTCTTAGAAGCGTAACAAATGCCGCCCTCGACTCCTTCTCTTAAAAAATTAGTTTCTTCTTCTTCGAGTTCTGGATACATTCTTCTAAATTCTAAATAAGGTTTAGTTTTTCGGGGCCAGCCTTCTTTAATTGCTGTAGCTGTTGAATAGCTAGCCATGGAGATTGATTTAAAGAATAGTTTGTCGCATTTCTTTTGCATTATTAAAAGTATATCAATTATTATTCTACAATCTTTAAATATATAGCTTCTTTCTTCTTCAGTAGGTATATAAATTTTATATTTTTGATTATGATCTAACCTATTTAATCTATAATCAATTTCACCCTTTTGAGTTGGTAGTTTAAAGGCTTTTGCTACTTTAGATAAACCCCCGCCGTACATTTTAGCTAAATCTCTAAGTTTAATTAATCCGCCATGTTTATCAAGTTTTAAATTAACTTCCCACACGCTGGAGCATGATTTAGTAGATATTGAATTAAATACAAATTCGTCGTCTTTTTCAATTTTAGACTTGAATTTAATATTATAATCTTTAATCAACACAGGTAGTAAGAAACTCCATTCAAAAGATAAATTATATATGTATATGCAAATGTTATTGCATGGCTTTTTCTCACTTTTATTTTTACGTTTTAAAGTAGTTAATTGTCTTAATCTTTCTACAACTTCATGCATAGAAAAAAAATAATTATTTAAATCATATTCGCTGGAAGTATCATCAATTAAACAACCGAGCCACATAGAAGACTCCATTTTCGAAATAGATTCAGAGTCATTATGCGACTCAATATCAAAAGCGTATAATCTAAACTTTTTTCGTCCTAGTCTTTCCTCCATGCTTTCTCTTCCTTCCTCTTCTTCCGTCTTCTTGAGTAGTTGATATAGACTCGTTGATTAAGTTTTGTATTTGATAACCATAATCGAGAATATCAAAGCCGTCAGTATCTGCTCCCTCTTCTTCCATTTTTGAGAATTTTTCAATTTCATATAATAAATTATAAATATCTTGAATAGTAGTTTCTTTAATAAATGCTTTATTTTGTCGAAGGCTTGAAGCACATTCAGCGAAAATATCTTCTCCAGACTCAAACGCTAACATGTCAAGTCGTTGCGCTAAATATTCGACGTTTTCTTCGTATGCGATACCTCTAGCATATTGAACACTTCTTGAAAGCCTCTTTAATGCTTCTTCTCTTCCATAATGTTCAAAAGTCCAGCGAAGATTACTTTTGCTTATTCTTCCGTCCTTCTTCGTTGCTGTTTTTCTCCATTGATATTGCGCTTTATGAAGTTCTTTCTCTAAATCTTGCGGGAGCGGTGCATATCTTCGACGATTAGGAACACCGCCTGCACCTGGATTAATTTTTTGAAGATGTTTAATTTTTGCTTCTGATAGACTTAAACCCGTTAGAGCTCTAGCTCTTTCATTACCTTTAGCACCTAAAAATCTCTCGCCGTCAATTGAAGTAATTAAGGGGGAGCCTTCAACTCTAGTTCTATAAGTAACTTCATGCCCCTGTTCTTCAAGTATTTTAATTATGTCTTTAATTAGCATGTAATCCTCCTTAAAATAAAAGGACTATATGCTATACAAGTAAATTGGAATTGCTCCTAACTATCGAGGACGGCCGAAACTAATCGTCAATACCCGCTCTATATCTCTCGTTACTTGCATTATAACTCATATAGTCCACTATAATTGTATGTTATTTTTGTTTATTATTCAATATTAGAATGGTAGATCATCATTTTTTACTTCAATATTGACTGGTTTATCTTCATATTTTGCTTTAAATTCTTTATGAAATTCAACAACAGCGTCTCTAATACGAAGAATATATTTATTTTTAAATTCTTCTCGAACATCAACCCATGAATTTTCAGCAGTAAATGTAATTTTATAAACACCTTCTTTTTGAGGACAACCACCACCGACAAATCTAATATTATAAAATTTTTCTTTTTCAAGATTAGAAGCGTAATTTATTCCGTCTTCTTTTGCTTCAACTACTTTTTTATTTGCTTCTAAAATTCTATCTCCTACGATAGACATGGAGAAGAAGCTAGCTCCGTTTTTAGTTTTATATTTTTTACAATTCGCATAAATAACCATTTTTATTTCCTCCTATAATTAATTATTTTCTTCTGGTTTATTTTCTTTGCTTTTGGAATAATCAGCACTCGCTGTTAATCCGATTGCAATCAACATGCATACCACTTGATTTTTTGACAAGAAAGTCTCTTTAACTATCTTATCAAGCATGCTATTTATCTCAGTAGGTACTGAGATGCTAAACGCAACTTTGTCTTTTTTCTTCATTTTATCACCTCCTTATTGAACGAATAATCTTAACGTACACCCCGCACAATCTACGCCTTTAATTTGCAATTTATTAAATTGATTTAAAGATAATAGATACTTGCAAGTCCCTTGATATATCACTCTTAAATCCTTGTCGTATAACTCGACTCTTGACTCAAGGTTATATAAGTATAGTAATTCTTTAATCTTCATTATCTAGCTCGCTTTCTGAGTCATCAAAAGCAATTTCTTGATGATATTCTTCTAACTCGTTAAATCGTTTAATTTCTTCTTCATATTCTTTAGTTTGAACATATTCGTAATATCGTTTAGAAAAAATAAAATTAAATGTTTCTATTACATCCTTCTTATATTTTCCGTAGGCGACGGCTAATCCAGTTTTAATATCAATGATAACTCCATTTGTTACTTTATCTTTATCTTTGTAAATCGTTAAGTTTTTCGCATTCGATAGCTTCTTTATATCGTATTCCTTGTACTTTAATTTGTCTATATACTTTAATTTTTTTCATTTTTCTTTTCTCCTATATCTTTAATAATAATTTCATTATAAGTATATAACCATTTAATAATTATTTGCCTAAATTCTTCAGCGGTTAAAAGATACATTAATCTTTCTATTTCTTTTTTGCTAAATTCTCTACTAATCATCTATACCTCTTCTTAAACTTCCTAATTTAATAACTAAATAACTTGTTTGATGTTTTACTCCTAATATCTGTTTAATGTGTAGTGTACTATCATATGTTAATAACTCGCGTACACTTGCGATAGTGTATATTTTATTATCAATATACACTTTGCAAAGTGTATCATAATCAAGTACAAGTAATAATGCTTTTAATGTCATTTTTCTTTGCTCTCCTCCACATCTATTTCTTCTTTTAATTCATTTGCGTAATTTTGTACATCACTTATAAATTGAGAATAATTAAGATATTTTTGTAAATACATATCTTTATATTCTTTTGGTGCTTTATCGCATAAGAGATAAAAATCACGCGCCTTTTTATATAATTCATTTAATAATTCTAACACTGCACAATGCTTAATTAATAAAATTTGTAATTTAGTCATTTTATTTCACCTCCTTATTTTCTTTTCCATTAAACGCACCATTTAAAACTACATATTTATTCTTGTTCATCTTCATTTCCTCCTTTGAACAATTATACTTTAACACTATATTAAACTAATGTCAACTACTTTTTTAATTATTTTTATATTTTATTTTTGTTCAACATTATATATAATAAGAATAGAAGGAGAAAGACACATGGAAAGAAACACACAATTAACTTTTTACAAAGTCAATTTTAATGATAATGAAAATTTCATGTTTGATTATGGATTTAAAACTGGTTATGTACTAAATGAATATCTTAGCAAAGTGACGACTAAGCTAGTAATGAATAATTATCAATATTTAAAAGATGTTAACGCCCTATATACTTCAATTAAAATTAAATTTGAGCAAGACGCTATATTCGTAATGAATAAGTTTCCATATAACTATTTAGCGGTGTTTGACAACATCAACGACAAGACTACTTATTTTTTCATTTTTGCTCGACGCTGGATTAGTGAAAATTGTATCGAGCTACAATTAAAGAATGATGTTTTAAATAACTTCATATATGACACTAGCTATAAGTTAGACGAGTTTAAAACTCGAGTTAATAGAGAAATGCAAACTCGATTAATTATTTATTCGGTTAACCCTGACTACATCACTTTAGAGCGTAATTTTACAAATATTAAAGAAGGATTAAACCCGAAATTATATCGTCGTGAATTAATGGACGAAACATTCGACGACGACGTTAAAATATTTAATAGTAATTTTTATTTAGTATACATAAGCAAGACAGAAACAGGAGAAGCAAATAAGATACCTGTTGAATGCTTCTTAGCTTCTAAATCTCCAATAACTTTACAATCATATAATGACGGCGGGATTTTAATCCCACTTTCTGATATGAAAAAAGGAGAATATTATTACTTACTAAACTGGTATACGGAAGCAAAATCAACTTTGCAATTTTATTATAGATACACAAAGGAGCAAGAAAGCGGAACAATTCCAGCTAACCCACCATATGACATGTTTACAGTTGTGTATTTAGGAGACGACGACAAGATACATGTTAAAGTATTAAATTATTATGCGCCAGGAGTCGGAGATACATTCACGGGTTATTCTTTCGAAATAGACGACGTTACTTCTTTAATCGCTTCTCCTAATGTAGTTGGAATGTATAAGACAACCACTCTAACAACTAAAGAAAGTGAAATTTTAAGCGGGGAGCAAATAGCACTCAGTCCTTCAGGTGGTTATAGTCCAGTATATATTCAAAGCGTTTATAATAATCCTAATTTTAATTTAGATGATAGCAGACTTTTAAAGATTATTGAAATACCTTACAGCCCTTTAATTGTTAATGAAGATAATGGTAAATATTTCTTTGATGAAAACACATGGAGCTACGACCAGGTAACGGGATTTTTAAAACTAATAAATCTTAATAATCCACTTGAGCGTGTAATTAAATTTAAAACTGATATATTTAAAGAGTTAAGAATGTCGGGCACTAAAGCGAATTTAAAAGGTAGTAAGCGCTATAGTGGTTATGAAAGCAAGTTATATTCAAGCGAATTTTATTATAAAAAAGCGTCTTATGACTCATTTTCATTTATTTTTGAATATGAAAACATGCGAGAAATTCCCGACGATTTAACAACCATGCAAGTTTATTATAAGGTTACTTCTACTATTAACTCACGCTTCATGTTTAGATTTGATGATTATTTCTTGAAATATGCTCCTGAAGACTATTCTAACGTGCTTGTGATAGCTAGAAATAATGAAGTAACTATTTATAATAATGCTTACGTTAATTATGTGCGTACTGGCTACAATTATGATGTTAAAGCGAGAGATAGAAGCAACGCCCAAACAATAGCAAACTTTGCATTATCTTTAGCTCCTACTCCTGGACTTACGAAAACAGGCAAATTTAGTATTGCAAAAACACTTCAAGGAGTATATGGTAATAGCTTCTCAGTGGCTCAAAATATTAATAATACAATTAACACAATTGAAGCGAACAACGACTCATTTAACCGCAAGCAGTCGGAAATGCAAGCACAAGCAACGAGTGTCTACGGATCTGATGATTTAGATTTAATGACAGCTTACACTAAAGGCGGAAAAATGAAACTATACACTTATATGTGTACTGATGAAGTAAGAGAACTAATTGCTAATCTATTCTATTATACAGGTTATACAGCCAATCGCTTCGGACTTCCTAATACAAATAATCGAGCATATTTTGATTATTTCTCAATTGAGCCAATATTCAAGTACACTGGAATTTTAACAACTGACTTATTAAACGAACTAATAGCTAAAATGAAAGAAGGAATTACTATTATTCATAAGCAATTTATAGAAGAGCATTCAGACTTTAATTTTGATTTTGAAAACTGGGAGAGTGATATATATGAAGAAATCAATAAATAAAAAGAGATTTAATGCGTTATATTATTTTAACGCTTACAAAGAACATTATAGAGAAGAATTTTTTAATTTATTTCTGGAGAATATTATAATTAGTGAGATAAGTGACGAAGCAAGGCGTTTCGTCTTATCTCAACTTTGGTTAAATGGTTACTGTGCGTCTTCATTAGTTTTAAAAGAAGCAAGAGATATTCAAACAGCTAAAGACAATTTAATATTTACTCCAGTTACTAAAGGCTTATATAACATATACAACGCACCAGCTACGGGTCAACTAGTTAATAATAGAGGTGTTAACTATATTAAGCAAAATGTAAAGAAAGTAAACGAAGATATAGTTATAATTTACGGACAACGCAACCATACACCAATAAGAAAAGCGATTGACTTCTACGCGGAAGAATTAGCAAACATTGATATAACTATTAGAGTTAATTTAAAAGCACATAAAATACCTATTGGAGTAGCTGTTGATGAAAACAATGCAGAAAGACGAGAAGAGATTGTTAATAAGCTAGAAAATGGCGAGGGTGTTATCTTCTTAGGTGTTGAAGATATCAACGCTATTAAGGCAGTTATTCCAGGAGCACCTTATATCATTGACAAGCTCCAACATCAAAAAGATGTTATATATAACAAGGCTTTAACATTCTTAGGAATTAATAATTCTAACATTGAAAAAGCCGAAAGATTAATCACTGATGAAGTTAACAGCAACAACGATTTAATAGCTTTAAATGGTGCTTGTATTCTTGATGAGATTAAAGAAGGATTTAATCGTACTAATGAAGTGTTTGGAACGAATATTAAAGTAACTTCTAAAATTGAGCAAATGCAAGAAGAAAGACAATTAAAAGCTCAGTCAATGCTAGCTCAACAAATACAGCAAGCACAGAAAGGAGATAACGAAGAATGATTTGTTATTTAAATGAATACGTAGAAGTTAATTATTTTTCATTACAAGAAGCATATGCAAGAGTTAAAGGTACATTTAATCCTTATAATTTAGATTTTAAAGATATAAGTTTATTTACATCTTCAAGTCCTTTAACATTTAATTATGATGATAATAACTTAAGCATTATTAATAAATTACATAACATAGTATTCTCAGACAATAGAAAAAAGTATATAATTGTATTAGAGAATGACTATATAAACGACGAAGCCATTCAAGACGCATTTAACGAGTGGCTTATATCTTATAACTCATTAATCAATAAGACAGCGTCAAGATACTTAACTTTAATTAGCTTACTTAATGAGAAAGAGTCGTCATTGTTATCTCAAATTAAAACTTCTTCAACTGGAACTTCACGCTACAACGATACGCCTCAAAGCTCAGACTTTCAAGAAATTGAGGGTACTGACTACGCTTCAAATATCACTAAAACAAGCGGAGAAACAACAAGCGACGGCGGTACAATCATGGCAAGACTTGAAGAAGTCCGCCAAAATTTAAGAAATCTATATACTGACTGGGCGGAAGAATTCAGACAGCTATTCATAGAAGAAAGGAATATAACAGAATGAAAGATTTAACTATTCCGTACATATCAAGTATTTTAAATATAGTTTTAACTTCTATTCAAGACAATCCAGTCTATCAAGTAGTAGGCTTAATATTGACAATTTTAAGCCTTTGCGTTAGTATTCTTTATACTATTTTTAAATGGTATAATGAAGCCAAAAAGGACGGACAAATAACAAGTGAAGAATACGAAGAATTATTAAAAAAACTTGATGATCTAACAAATAAGAAAGGAGAATAAATTAAAATGACTTTTAATGATTTAAGAAAATTAGTCGCTGACTTAACAACAACTGACAATGTAGAACAAGTAGGAAAGGCTACAAGCGCAATTAATGAGCTTGAAGAAGCTAGTAAAAAGAAAGATGATAAACTATTAGATATTTCTACTAAATATATTGATTTAGTAAAATCAAGTGGCTATCAAATGGAAGACAAACAAGAAGAGGACAACGGAGAACCTCAAGGCTTCACTTTAGAAGATTATGCAAACGAAGTCTTAAAATAAGGAGAAAGAAACATGAGACACGTATCAGAACAACAATTAAAAGACATCGTCGCCAAATATGTCGACGGAGAAAAGATTGCGACAAATTCATTAACAATTACAAGGGACAACGCTTTAGGATTAGTCGACACAATTGGAAAAATTTTCATGATTGACGGAGATTTTGTCGACGATATGCCAGAATTAGACGGCGAATTCTTAAGCTATGGAAAGACTATTGAAGAATATTTTATTGATTTAATTCCACCAATGGACAAACCAGATTTAGATAGCGAAAAGTATGCGGAAGCATTAAAATATTACGCTCCAGCAAACATGCCAACATCATATAGTACAACTTTAAAGCCAAAAGTTTTACCAACTTCAATACCATTTAATGATATTAATAGAGCAGTACATAATGAAGAACAATTAATTAAAGCAGTAACTAAAATTACAAAGAAGTTGAGCGACTCGGAGACTTCCATGATTTGGAATATGAAATTTCAATTATTAGGAGAAGCATGTAAAAAATGTATTGAAGCAATGAGTACAACAACGACTTTCGCAGTTGCTACAGCTTACGATTTAGGTACTTATTTAAAAGATAGTGATAGCGACGCAAGAGGTATTATCGTAAAAGATTATAAAGCAAATAACGCAACTTCATGGGCTGACGCTATTACAAAAGGATTTATACAAGAATTACATTTAGTGAGTGAAATGGCTAAACCAGAAGACACTGAAACGGGCGAAGCATTTATTATTCAATTAAAGAAAGATGTTAAGAAAGCTAAACGTATTTCGAGTGGTTATTCTTTAAATGGTAATAATATCGGCTCCACTTCAACAATGAAATTATATATTTTAGAAGACTTAACCGCTTATTTAGATGTTAAAGTAGAAGCTGGAGCATTTCATCAAGATAAAGTTCTCGCACCTGTTGGAGTTAAAGAAGTTAGAGACTTCGGAGACGTTGACTCTAAAATCTTTGCTATTTTAGTCGATACTAGAGGCGTAAAACTTCATAGAACATATATTGCGACATATGACAACACTAACGGATTATTAGGATTTATCAATTACTTTAGACATTGTGAATATACAGCTTTCTTATCGAGAAATACATTCATGAAAGTTTATAAAGAAGCTTAGTCGAAAGACTAAGTTTCTTATTATAGGAGAATAGACTATGAAAAGAATGGTAGATAATGCTGAAAAGACTAATAATTTAATGCGTACAACGTTTGTACTTCCGGATAGTTTGCTTATTGATAATGAAACGTATCAAGACGCTTCTAAAACTAAAGAAGGACAAATTTTAATTAATTTTTGTAATGAAGTGAAAAAAACATCTTTTAAATTAGCCTCACTTTCTGAAAATGTTAATAATATTGAAAAAGTTAAAAACTACCCTTTAGGAATTGTAACGACTGAAAATAGATGCTATCTTATTGAAATAGCTTATGATACACCGAATGAAATATATTTATATTCTATAAGCTCGAATGCTATTTATAGTGTGTATATTCTTTACGAAAGAGATAGAGATATAATTACAATTACTAGCACTAACGAAATTTTCATTAGTGAAGATAATGTTAAGACATTATTCGGTAATCAATCTATTATTGGAACAGGTAATATTGATTTATATAGGCATGATATAACAATAATGGGTGCTTTAAGTATAACTGTATATTCATCATCTAATTTAAAAATTGATAGTCCTCAAGACTTAACAACCGTTTTAAAACCATACGTTGGTTTAGTGCTTGGCGGTGTAAGGTATGACAAATCAAATGGTAACAGCGAAATAGATGGTTATGGAGCTTTAATTTACAAATCAGACAATTTATGGTATATGTTACTAAGTACAACTAGCAGTAATATACCAGTAGACTCCGTAACAGACGTAGTAACAACTATTTAATAGTAGCTAAAAGCCCGCTATG
>ERZ808277.553-NODE-553-length-11183-cov-2.522915_pt1 | contig 11183 bp, 13 predicted proteins | sample MGYA00521240_ERZ808277 | MGnify/ENA primary metagenome ERZ808277 (study PRJEB31516, sample SAMN03275599) | gut metagenome | biome: mammalia-associated habitat; material: feces | host: Papio cynocephalus | place: Kenya | collected 2012-07-17 ... | reverse complement strand
GCCTTGATGAGTTCAATCGTCATAGACGACAAATATACTGATATTTTTTCGTTTTTCTACATCATCGGACGGGGTCCTCCTGGCATTCCGCCAGGACCAGGGCCTCCAGGGCCTGGTCGGCCATCTCGTCCGCCAGGACGAGGGCCGGACCCCGGCCTACCCATAGAACCGAAGCGCCATGACACAGAAAGAATAACATATCTTCCGAGAGTATTATTAACAGCCTCATTGTGATAGTTGCCGCTATCCGTCACAGTAAGATTCTTGGACTGACCGAGAATATCGTATCCATTGAGCGATATGGTGAAATTCCTGATGGTCTTGGCGATGGTGGCGTTAAGAACGCACTGAGAAGGCTGCGCAGTGGCATATCCGTTATACCAGTTGTAGTTCATTTCCCCCTCGAAACTCATTCCAGTAAGATCCCAATCGTATGTCAAGCTAGCAGACACCTGATTGTTCCATGTGGTAGTCTGATCTTTAGTGGTAGAGATGGAGTACCAGGTCTTGTTCATTCTGGTACTTGCTCCAACGGTGGCTTCAAGTGACTGTCCTCTATACTGAAGACGGAAACGCTCATTGGCACTTATGTTCTGGGTCTTGTTGAGAGTTATATGAGAGTTATAGTAAGAAGGATCGTTAAACTTGTCTATAAACCACTCCATGAAGTCGTAGTATCCCCTATCCTTATCCTCATATATATCCATATCAATGTTGGTTCCAACATAAGAAGAGCTCATTCTCCAATTAAGACCAAGAGTATTGTTGATGGAGAAGTTAGTCTTTCCGATAGGGAAATTGCAGAACATATTGGCCCCCGCATTGGCTGTAGTAGGACCATTGAACGGCATGGAGTATTGTGCGCCATTAGTGCCGTACCATGTGGCATTTACAATCGGATTCTGAGTAAATCCCCCATTAAGACGAAGATTGACTGAAGAGAACTTTTCCCTATTGGAGTAACGAGACTCAATTCTGATATTATGGCTAAAGTAAGGCGTCAGAGAAGGATTACCAAAAGAGACAAAAAGCGGATTGGAGTTGTCAGGAACAGGCATCAACTGGCTTGTTGAAGGCTGGCTTGAAGTACCTCGGTAGAAAAGACGACCATTGAAATTGTCATTAGGCTCGAAATCCATCATTGCCTGAGGAGAGAAATTCCATCTGAAGTCATCATATTCACGCGGCGTATAACCACCGGTGCTCTGATCAAACTTGGTTGTGCTGTTTAACGTACGGGTAGGAATTGCAGAAAAACCGACCTGAGCACGCAACTTATCATTCTGATAGAGCATATTCGCTCCTATCTGCTGACTATTGGTCTCGTTGATAATCTTATTGGAATAATCATAGTCTATCTCATTTGTAAGAAGATTTATGGTCTGCTTATCAGAGGTCGACTTAATCCAATTATAAGAATAGTTAGCCTCAACATAGAAGTAATTACCCAGGGGCTCTGTATATGTCAGTGTTCCTGATGCACTATAACTATCCTCCTTATTCTCAAACGACTGCCTGACTTCCGTTAGGGATGAAGTTCCGCCCACATAAGAGGTAATACCATTAGTATTGAGTCCGTTGAGATTATTATTGGAAGCACTCACGTTTGCAGCGAGAGTAAGAGTACGTCCAGGAATCCCGAGTCTCTGCCTGAACAGAAGGAATCCGCTGGCACTTAGATTCTTATTGTTTCCTGTATTGTCGGTGTAAGAATCATTCACCTTGGTAACGTTGCCATTGAGATCATCGTTGAGTGTAGCATCAGTACTAGACTGGATATAACTTCCAGTGCCGATATTAATCTGAGGCTGGAAAAGAATGGATGTATTCTTAGAGAAATCGTGATCCAATCTAAATCCGAAAGAATGTCCGCCAGAAATAGTGTTGCCAATACCATCACTATTGGTAATAACATTCATATCCTGAAGATAAGTAGTCTTCTGGCTAGACTCCTCCACATCATTACGGTTATAATTGTAAATGTAGTTACCGCCAAGGTCCATCTTATCATCAAAAAACGTGCTGGCAGCATTAAGACCGGCCAAATATGAAGTAGTGATTCCATTACCACCACCCCAACCGCCTTGGCCACGGCCCATTCCTCCGCCTCCGCCCATCATACCCATCATCATATTGCCGGACCTATTGGTCCCACCACGATTATTGGTATTGTTGCCATTTAGGATAAGGCTTATCTGAGTGTCATCCTTAAAGCTTCCTATGAAAGCATTGCCAGTATATCTGACATCTGACTTCACGCCGTCCTGAGAAGGAATATCAGCACCAGCTCCTCCGGAAACCTGTCCAATAAGACCTCTCATCATACCTTGCTGAACAGTCAGGTCAATCACAGTCTCCTCCTGACCATCGTCAATCCCGGTAAATTCTGCCTGCTCCGACTTCTTCTGAATCACCTTGAGCTTATCGACCATCTTGGCTGGAATATTCTTGGACGCCATCTGCGGGTCGTCGAGGAAGAATGTCTTTCCATCAATTGTAATCTTACTGATTGTCTGGCCATTAGCAGTAATTGAGCCATCTTCTGACACTTCTACACCAGGAAGCTTCTTCAAGAGATCTTCCAAGACGTCATTGTCTGTTGTTTTGAATGCAGAAGCCGTATATTCCACTGTATCTTTTTTAATGATAACGGGATTACCAGTAGCCGACACGGACGCAGCATCAATAGCCTCCGCATCAAGCTTCATCTTGATTTCGCCCAAATCGAGATCTTCAGATTCCATCTTTACCGTGGTAGTGTAGGTCACATAGCCCATCAATTCGGCCCGAAGAGAATAAGAACCTTTCTTGACTGATTCGATGGTTGCTTTTCCGTTTTCGTCAGTAAGAGCATAGTTTGATGGCTTTGACTGGCCATTCTTCATTACTGAAACGGTAGCAAAACCAAGCGGCTCCCCTGTCTGTTCATCCACAAGAGACAGTTTCACCTTGTTCTGCGCCAAAAGCCCGACACTCACAAGCATCAGTCCCAGCATGGTTACGATTTTTTTTCTGCTCATAATAGTACAATAATTAAATTTCAGTACAAAGCCACAATAAGAGATAGAATGGGCACTCTCTATCCCATTCTCTTACTTTATGCGGTCAGGATTGGAAGCGATGAATTTCTCCCACGAAGACGATGAGCCAGAATCTGCAAGTGGACTAATCATCTGATAGTGATGGCACATAGCCAACGCTAGGGCATCCGTCGCATCAAGGTACTTATTTTCAATTATTGTGCCAAGTGTTTTTTGAACCATCAGAGAAACTTGCTCTTTAGACGCGGCGCCATTGCCACAGATGGCCATCTTGGCTTTTCGGGGTGCATATTCATAGACTTTGACCCCATGGGACAAAGCAGCAATCATGGCAGCCCCCTGCGCTCGTCCCAGCTTAAAGATAACCTGAGCATTCTTGCCATAGAAAGGAGACTCAATTGCCAGGTCATCTGGATGATGAAGGTCACACAAAGCACCGACCTTCTCGAAAATAATCTCAAGCTTATCGTATGGCGAATCCACTTTTCTAAGATCCACCACACCCACATCCACGAAATGAGGCTTTCCGTGGACATCAACACGCACAATCCCGAAACCAAGAATATTGGTTCCGGGATCTATGCCTAATATAGTTCTGCTCTTGTTAGTCAATCTTGTCAAATCCAGTATACGGACGGAGAACCTCAGGAATAATGATTCCCTCAGGAGTCTGATTGTCCTCAAGAAGCGCTGCCACTACTCGAGGTAGCGCAAGTGAACTTCCATTGAGAGTATGAGCGAGCTGTGGTTTGCCATTTTCATCACGATACCTCAGATGAAGACGGTTGGACTGATAAGTCTCGAAGTTTGATACAGAAGATATCTCGAGCCACCGCTGCTGCGCTGCTGACCAGAGCTCAAAATCGTAAGTGATAGCAGAGGTAAAACTCAAATCTCCACCACACAGACGGAGAATACGATATTTCAGTCCAAGCTTATTGACAAGGGACTCTACATGAGCAATCATCTCGTCAAGAGCCGCATAAGAGTTCTCTGGCTTTTCAACCCTCACGATTTCAACCTTGTCGAATTGATGAAGACGATTCAGACCACGAACATCCTTTCCATAAGAGCCAGCCTCACGACGGAAGCAAGGAGTATACGCGGTAAGCTTCTGAGGGATCTCGTTCTGCTCAAGAATGACGTCACGGAAGATGTTAGTAACTGGGACTTCGGCTGTCGGGACCATATAGAAATCGTCCACATTGGCATGATACATCTGTCCTTCCTTGTCAGGAAGTTGTCCAGTACCAAATCCAGAAGCAGCATTCACCATCACAGGAGGCTCAACCTCTTTGTATCCTGCAGCTGTATTGTTGTCAAGAAAGAAATTAATGAGTGCACGCTGAAGTTTTGCACCCTTGCCCTTATAAACAGGGAATCCTGCACCTGTAATCTTGACTCCAAGATCGAAATCAATGATATCATACTTCTTGGCAAGTTCCCAGTGAGGAAGGGCATTTTCCGGAAGGTGCACCTCTGGGCCACCCATCTTGACCACTTCATTGTCTTCTGCGCCCTTGCCAGGCTTAACAAGCTTGTAAGGAGTATTAGGCATAAGCACAAGTTTACTCTCGAGCTCAGCAGTAGCCTCGTCCATTTTAGCAAGAAGTTCTGATGACTTAGTTTTCATCTCTGCGACCTCTGCCTTAACTTTCTCTGCAGCATCCTTTAGGCCCTGCTTCATAAGAGCACCTACTTCGGAAGACTTGGCCTTCTGCTTTGACAGGAGTTCATCACTTTCGGTCTGATACTTACGGCGGAGCGCATCAAGCTCCAGAACCCTATCCACTATAGGCTTAGCATCAAAATTCTTGATTTTAAGCTTCTCGATGACAGCCTGTGGGTCATCGCGAAGAGTCTTGAGTGTCAACATATTTTTAAAATTTATTTTATCACTAAAAAACAAAGGACCTACACTCAACTCGAAGTGCAAGTCCTTTGTCAGCTGCCATTCCCCGAGTTAGTTCTCGAAAGGAATTACCGATACATAAGATTTGTTCTCTCTCTTACGTGAGAACTTCACTGTACCGTCCACGAGTGCATAGAGAGTGTGATCTTTTCCCATTCCAACGTTCTTGTCTGGATTGTGAACAGTTCCCCTCTGACGTACGATGATATTTCCGGCTTTAACTACTTCGCCACCGAATTTCTTGAGACCAAGGCGTTTGCTTTGTGACTCACGACCGTTCTTTGAACTTGATTGACCTTTCTTGTGTGCCATAATCCTTAAGCGATTTCGTTAACTTTAATCTTGGTAAGCTTCTGACGGTGACCATTGAGCTTCTGGAAGCCCTTACGGCGAATCTTCTTGAATACAAGAACCTTGTCAGCTTTCACATCATCTTCAAGCACTGTAGCTTTCACTACTGCACCTTCTACATACGGAGCACCGACCTTCACATCAGCGTCATTAGCGACGAGAAGGACTTTCTTAAACTCCACATCAGCACCTTTGGCATCAGCAAGCCTCTGCACAAAGATTTCACTGCCAGCCTCTACCTTGAACTGCTGGCCTGCAATTTCAACGATTGCGTACATTAAAACTTCTTTTATCAAAGTTTCGACCGCAAGCGTCCATCCACACGGACGGCACTTATCAAGCTCAACGGCCATAATTACCGAGCCGCGAATTTACTAATTATTTCATTCACAACCAAATTTTTTCTATTTTTGCATTTATGGAAAGTCCATTCACTTATAGCAAGCCCATCACAGGGCAGTGGTTTATCGGGCGTGAGGCCGAATCCCGCACGCTTAGCAATCTGCTTACCCAAGGCGAGAACATACTCATATCCGAGCCGCCAAAGAGTGGAAAAGGGTCTCTGATAAGACAGACGTTCCTATCGCTGAAAAGCCGTGGATGCCAGTTTATTCCGGTCTTTGTGGAGCTGATGAGCATCAGAAGTAAGGAAGACTTTATCCTCAGGCTCGGCTCAGAAACGCTGAAGGCCGCATTCAGTACGCCACAGGACTATTCCAATGCCATAGCAAGTCTGCTTCCCAACACACATTTCATCTTCGACTCTGAGGCATTCTCAAGAAGTGGCGAGATTCTTTCCCTAAATTGGGACATGGATAGTCACGACATCAGCGCCATCATATCACTCCCCTATCGCATCGGGGCGACGACGGGCAAGAAAATCTTCGTAACTCTAAGCGAGTTCCAGAACATAGCCCTCACAGATGGACAGTATGAAATATGCCAGGCCTTTGAAACATTGTTCGGTACTCTTGATGCGTCCGAACATACTTATGCTTCCTATATAATATCCGGGTCAAGAGTCAATGCAATGGAGCAGATTCTTCGCGGCCCAAGCCGGCTTGGCAGATTCACGGAGCGCATACAGTTCGGTGAAATTGACACGCGCATCATCATCGACCACGTTATCAAAGGTTTCAACTCAAGCGGAAAGGTAATTGACAGGGAGCTACTGCTCGGCGCATGCAAACTTTTCCGCAACAACATCTGCTACATCAATCATTTCTGCTCCATCTGTGACTCTCTCACAAGAGGGTTCATTATGGAGGGAATCCTAAAGACAGCCCTTGACATTCTGATTTCCATTCATGTACCGAGATTCACTTCCATGATGTACGACCTTACTGGATATCAGGCCAGTTTCTTCAAAGCGATACTGGAAGGACACACCAAGTTCTCAAGCACGGACATCATTGAGCAGTATAAACTGAACTCTTCCGCCAATGTCCTGCGTGTTCGTGAAGCTCTATGCAAAAAAGAAATCATCTTTTTCAACGATGACGGCAAACCGGTGGTAACAGATCCATTATTCGAATATTGGGCGAGAACAGAGTATTATGGAATAAAAATATAGAAGAAGATGTCCAAAAAATCAATAGCAGTGCTCACCGGCGCCGGAGTAAGTGCCGAAAGCGGGCTGAAGACCTACCGGGACAACGGTGGACTCTGGAACGGATACGACCCCATGAAAGTAGCCTCCATAGAAGGGTGGAACGCAGATCCTGGACTTGTTCTGGACTTCTACAACCAAAGGCGCAACGAACTTGAGAAGGCAAAGCCCAACGAAGCTCATCGTCTGATAGCTGAACTTGAGAACACCTATAAGGTAGATGTAATAACTCAAAACGTAGATAATCTGCATGAAAGGGCCGGTTCCACCAATGTACTCCATCTCCACGGTGAATTAACGAAAATAAGGCCGGAGAATACATGCAACGACGAGGACGGATTCTCGGAAGCCTATGTAGTAGACATACGATATGGAAGAGTTGAGATAGGAGACTTGGCTCCGAACGGGGCACAATACAGGCCTCACATTGTCTTCTTCGGAGAAGCGGTTCCCAAAATGACGAGGGCCATAGATATCGTATCCAAGGCCGATGTCATCATCATTGTCGGCACATCTTTAAGTGTCTACCCAGCAGCCGGACTATACAGATACGCATCACTCGGTACTCCAGTCTACCTTGTTGACCCTGCCGATATGAAATTCAGGGACCCACGAATAGTCCACATAAAGAAAATCGCGAGTGAGGGCATGAAAGATTGTTTGGAATTATTGAAATAAATTTCTACCTTTGCGCCCACAATTGAAAAGGAGGTGATTTAGAATGATAATTGTACCAGTAAAGGAAGGCGAAAATATCGATCGCGCATTGAAGAAATTCAAGAGAAAGTTCGAGAAAACCGGAGCAATCCGCGAGCTTCGTTCACGTAAGAATTTTGAGAAGCCTTCAGAGAAGAAGCGTGTGGCTAGAATGAAAGCCATCTACGTGCAGCACCTCCGTCTTGAAGACGAGCAGTAGTTTGTGAATAATACTGATTTCTCCGGATACTTGTTTGAGCATCCGGATTTTTTTATATCTTTGCGCAAATTTTTAAAAGTATGTTTTGGACACTTGAATTAGCCAGCAGCCTGGACGATGCTCCATGGCCAGCCACAAAAGAAGAACTGATAGACTACGCCAATCGCTCCGGTGCCCCGGATGAAGTTATAGAAAACCTCGAAGAACTTGAAGATGACGGAGAAGAGTACGAGTCCATAGAAGATATCTGGCCGGACTACCCTACCAAGGACGACTTTTTCTTTAACGAGGAAGAGTATTAACCCATTATTGAAACCTTATTGATTGATTTTCAATAATTTATGATTGAAGCACTGGGAAGTCCCGGTGCTTTTTTCGTGCCGAAAACGCCCCTTTTTCGGGCTAAAAACAGGCTCAAACTACCCAATTACTATCCAATGAAATGGCAAATCTTCCTTGAAATAAGAGTAGTAAATGGGGCAAAAAAAGACCGGAGAGAAGCCTGCCTGGGGTGGCAGATTTCTCTCCGGATGTCTTTGTGCAGGTGGGACTAAAAGTGGAAGTTCAGCTTCTCTTCTACTGTCTTCTCAATGGTTGATGGCAGTAAGGTTGCATATACCTTCTCGGTGGTCAATACTGATGAATGCCCCATCAATGTCGATACGGTCTTTATATCCACAGTGTTGTTCAGCGCAAGGGTGGCGAAGGTGTGCCTTGAAATATGGAAATGTAGCGGGAATGGCAAGTTTATCTTGTCTCCCAGTGTCTTCAACGAAGTGTTGATAGTCCTGTTCTTTGAATTCAAGGTCTCTTTCAATTTCTCACAATTACTGAGATCAAACTCATCATCCAGCAGGCCGAACACAAAATTGTCATTTCGTCCCTGCCATTTCTGCAAGATCTTCATACCCTCATCCGGGATGGACAGGTTCAGTATCTTTGCATTTCGGGTATGGTTCTTCACTTGTATGTGGCGGATGGTTCTCTTGTCCATATCAATTTCAGCCCAGCGGAGTGTGGCAATGTCGCTGAACCGTAATCCACAGGTGTAAAGTGAGAACATAAACATATCAAAGATGTCCCTTGTCCTGTCATACTTTGCCGATTTCACTGTTTCAATGAGTTGTTTTATCTGATCCCCGGTAAGGTAATGGGTAGTGGTGTCGGCACCCAGCACCTTTGCATTCGGTGGAAGATACAGATTGCAGATTTCATCACAAGTGTCTCTGTCAATCCAGTCCCTTCTGTGCATAATCTTGACGGCCTTGATGATGGGTGTAAGAGCTTTGTTGATGGTTTCATTTGTGTTGCCACGGTCTTGCCTATAATTGATATAGTCCTTTATCAATTTGACAGTGATGTCCCTGCAATACAGTGTTGTCTTTTCACTTGTATCCATCCGTTTCACCTTATGCAGGAACTCACTGAATGTCCGCATATTGCACTGGATGTTTGACCAGACGGAATAGCTTATTTTACCCAGGTTGTATATTTCCTTGTTCTCTATAAGGACAAACTCCACAAACGGAACCTGTCCTTTGTCTCTGTCTTTCTCACGGTCATACTCACCACTCAATATGCTCCGGAGCACTGAAACTGGGATAACCTGGTTCTTCTCTGTCAGCAGGCTGTTTATCCTGTCATCTATGCCCCTCTTCAAATTGACAAGCCTCTGGTTGAGAATGGCGGCTTTCTGGTGTCCATCCTTGCCGGTGCGGATATAGTGTCCATCTCCATTATCTCCCAGCCATAATTCTGGTTTTATGGAGATGCCAGTGCTCTTCCTTACCGACACCCCCTGTGTGCAATACTGCAACGTGATCTTATACTCCCCGAACTCATTCGGCTTGCAGTCTTTTCTCAGTAAATACTTTCCTTCCATACTTATCTCTATCTAACATAATTTACGTGATTGTTTTGTATCAGCGCATCCACATCACTCTGTGTGTAAATGATTGTCCTGCCGATTTTTGAATAAGCCAGCTCTCCATCCTGCCGGAGCTTCTCAATGGCTGACTTGCCCACTTTGAGATAATCACTCAAAGACTTTGTGTCATACACCTTCTCCACATTATTACTACCCGTCCTTATCTCATCCAGAGCTGTAAGGATGGCTTCAAACTTTGAATTCATTTCTATATCCTCTCGCATATCAAAAACTTTTGATAAAAAGATAACAAAGGATTTCCCGATGAAACGGGAAAATTACTCCTTCTTTTCATTTTTATTCAAAATGCGGATAAGGCTGTCGGCAAGACTTACGGCATCTTCTGCCTTGAAAGAAGACGGCACGGTGTTGTGAAAATTTGCACAGAGCCCGGCAAGGATGATGGCGGCAATGAGATGGCGCTCTTCAATGTGTTGTGATGTCTCGTTCATATACTTATTCTTATATGGGAGTTTACCACAGCTTATGCGCCGATCTTATATCATTGAGACAGTTTGACAGAGATAAAACCCCTTCGGCCGGAAAAGAAGAAAGGCGGCAAGAGCCCTGAACCCCTTACCGCCGGAAGTAATACTGATTATGCAAATGGACATCCGTATCCTTCTGTTATTTATGATGTTTTACGGGTGGCACGGAAAGCTACGAAAGCCAAATCGTGATGCCCTGGCGGGGTTTTGTCCTTCTCCTGCGGAAACAAACGGGCGGGGGTTTCGCAGGAAAATGGCTTCGGATCAAATGTGTGCCGGGAGTCTGTTATCTAGTTTGTTATTTTTCTATGGATTGAGCTATCACACCAATAATATATATATAAATATAAACCGGCACCTTGAAGGGAAATAAATACATATATGAAGATGTGATGTTGAATAATGTGGATAAGAAGCTGTTTCTGGAAGAAACAGCCTACTTGTGTCTGTAAGACACTGTAATAAGATTGTGATTGAATTTATAATTATATGTTTGATTTGAAGATGATTGAGGGATTGTATGATGGTTGTATGTCCTTCATTGATAAAGATTTGTCTGTTATGAGTAAAGAAGAGAGAATGAAGTTATATGATAGTTATGGATGGATGTTCTCTTCTGGATGTGAGACCCCTACTCTTGAACCTCTCATTGTCGGTAATGATCCAAGGGTAAATACTTTCAGGGAGAAGTTCAGGGAGTGGTTTATGGTGGTCTGCAATTACTCCTTTTCTCCTTGCCATTTCGGGATGACCTCCTATTCTCATTTTATGAATGCCTCCTGCTGGCAAGGAACAAAAGCCAAGGGGAACAAAGTATACCCTCAGCGAGTAATTCTGGCCCTGGGGATGATGGGGATCTTTGCAGGGGTAAAGACAAACTACCTTTATCTGGGAGACAAGACACGGGATCACGGACGGGAGTATAACGTGAATATGGAG